>Ga0306890_100029_pt1 | contig 86909 bp, 92 predicted proteins | sample AntDeeMetagen192_FD_190449 | JGI IMG/M metagenome (GOLD analysis project Ga0306890, IMG submission 190449) | Saline lake microbial communities from Deep lake, Antarctica - Metagenome #192 (v2) (version 2) | ecosystem: Environmental > Aquatic > Non-marine Saline and Alkaline > Saline | place...
CGGAGACCGTCCCTCGGAGAACACCCTGTCGTCTGCATTGCTCTACTGTTGGGTCAGGAGCAACTTACGAGAGAGTGGCGAAATCGTTCTGGGGGTAAACACGTACTCCGTATTTAAGTGCTCAATGCTCCGATAGTTCATGAGTACCACCTTACTGATGCATCCAGTTAAAGACACCTCTTGGGCGGTGTTCAGATAAGAATTGGAGAGTGAGGCGGTGCGTTTTCAAACTTGCGTATGTCCGAAGACAACCACCTCAGCGGCTGTTTGGACGAGATCAACGTAGAGTTTGTAGGGCGAGAAGTAACACCGCGCCTGTTGATGATGCTCAGTATTCAGCTTCATCTGTCTGGATTATCGCTTTCAAATACTGTTTCGTTTCTTGAGATATCCGGTGTTGATCGGGTTCGATTCACCGTTCATAACTGGGTTCACAGGCCGATCTACAGCCAGAAACTGGTCGGGGCCCGAATCACGTTGCGGTTGACGAGACCGTGATTCAGCTTGACGATGAACAGTATTGGCTGTACGCCGCCGTCGATCCTGACTCGAACGAATTACGACATACAATGCTTGAACTGACAAGAAATAACGTGAACCCAGAGCAGTTTTTTTGCGGAACTCTATGGATGATACGATGTTGATGACGCGATATTTCTCGTCGATGGCGCGGTTCCACTTCAGCGAGCCTGTCACAAACACGGCCTCGATTTGAGATATGAACGGCATGGGAATCGGAACAGCGTCGAACGTGTCTTTTGTGCGGTAAAATGCAAAACTGCCAATTTCTCAAACTGTTTCAGCAACGCCAACGCAGAAACTGCTAATGAGTGGCTCAGATCGTTCACCTTCGCATGAAATCAGCGTATCTGAACACGACCTTCGAATGCTGGCGATACTTTATGATAGTTCTCCTCCAATTAATACTGTGTCCCAAGACGACTACGAAGAGCAACGGACAGCCGAACGTGCTGACTCTGTGTTCGATACATGACCGGTAAGATACCAGTATGACCCAGAAGATCATAATCCACAACCCGGGAAGTGGACGCGGAGACCACGATGAGAGCGTTCGCCGTCGTGCGGATGAACTTGGATACACTCTCAAACAAACCCAAACAGCAGGTGACGCGGTTACGCTCGCAGCGGAGGCTGCCGAAGCAGGGTTTTCTACCGTCGTTGCTGCTGGCGGTGATGGAACCGTCAACGAAGTTGTCCGTGGAATCGATCGGGCCAACGCGTTCGACGACGTCGAGTTCGGCATACTCCCGCTCGGAACTGGCAACAACTTTGCAGAACAGATCGGCATTCCTGACCTCGAGACTGCATTCGCCGTTCTCGAGGACGGTGACCGACGTCGAATCGATCTCGGTTACGCCAACGAACGCCTCTTTGTAAACTCCTGTGTCGCAGGCCTAACTGCGGAGTCAAGCAGCGAGACACCGTCAGAAATGAAACGTCAACTTGGCGTGTTGGCGTACGTGCTCACGACCCTTCGAACCGTGTCGGACTTCGAACTGCTTCGTCTCACAGTCGACATCGAAGACGCCGGCCAGGAGACGACCGCGTGGGCCGGTGATGCCCTCTGTGTACTGGTCGGAAACGGTCGTCGGTATGGGACCAGTGGAACCAGTCAGGCCAATATGGAAGACGGCCTGCTTGATGTCGTTGTTATCGAAGACGTCTCTGCACTGGATCTGATGAGTGACACTGTCGTCGAACGGATGTTCGGGCGCGATTCAGCGTCTATAAAGCGGTTCAAGAGCTCATCAGTTGAGATTGAGATAGACAATCCGGATGCGACCAGATTCAGTCTGGACGGCGAGATTATTCGGGAGCAAGAGCTATCACTTACTGTCCGCCCACAAACACTTACCGTGGCAGTCGGAGAGACGTACGATTCCAATCCTGACTGAGAAGGTGGGTATTGGTCGATACCACTGCAAGAGATTGAGTATTGATCAGAGCTAGCATGTTCACAGTAGACCTCCACGCTCACACGCGATTCTTTCATGGATTCCAGGGAACACCGACTCCGTTGATCCGATTGGCGCGCAGTTGCTGGCACTGTCTAGTCAGCGGGCACATCTTGATGGTGTGGCTCTGAGGAATCACGATTATCACACCGAGTTCGACCCCCTGTGAACCGGCTGCAGTTCATTCCAGGTGTCGAGATACAGAGCGCAAGTCGGTCAACCCATCATGTGAACTATTCTGAATCGAGAACGTCGAAATCAATCGCCAAGACGGGCGATGTCCCGATAATCAGGAACCGATACTGACCGGAACGCAGCTCAGACTGAATCGTCCCTGCTTGCTCTTTGAGGCCGGATTTCGAGAGTTCAATGCTCTCCTCGAGAGTACTACCCGGAGACAGTGCTGTGGCGCACATTTGATAGTATTTCTCACTAGTCCATGCAATCAGCTGCCACGCACCGTTTGAGTGCCTCTGTATTGCCCATGGGTTGTGACATCCGAGGACAGTCCTCGAATCCCCTGTATTGGTTACCTGAAACACTACTTCCTCACCAACTCTGATGGAGTCTTGAATAACTTCGAGCGTCAGGTCATCACGCTCGTAGACCACGCGTTTGTCCTTTAGATACTCGGGCTGTGTTTTGCTGGTCAGTTTCACTGCGCCAATTCCAGCAACTGTGGCGCTACCGACACCAAGTGAAGCCAATAGCGTCCGTCGTTTCATTGTATTTCTGTTAGCGATTGGACTGTAAAGAGCCTTGGTACTGTCTGTCTGCGGAATAGGATTGCAACAGAGTCTATATACCCATACTGTCAGGTGGAGAGTGTATAACGTTCCCCGTCGGTGAGTTGTGTCCCTCGAGAGGAATGCCGGAGCCCGGGGCAATCGGACGGTCCCATCCGGCCGGCACGCCAGACCATAACTCAGACACAGATCGATCACTCAGGACAGACGACGGAGCAGGACGACCGCCGCGCTTCACAGTTGGACGAAGACGCGAGCGAACTGCTGGAGACCCTCGAAGACGAGGGCGCCCCGGACCTCACGCACCTCTCGGTCGAGCAGGCGCGGGCACTCCTCGGCGACCTCTTCACCCCCGACGTCGAGCCCGAACCAGTCGCGGCGGTGGACGAGCGCAAGATCCGAGCGTACGCACGCGACGTCCGTGTGCGGACCTACGACCCCGACCCCGAAACGGCGCTGCCCGCGGTCGTCTACTTCCACGGCGGAGGCTGGGTCGCCGGGAACCTCGACACGCACGACACGGTCGCCCGCGCGCTCGCGATCGAAGGCGACTGCGTCGTCGTCTCCGTGGACTACCGAAAGGGCCCCGAGCACCCGTTCCCCGCCGCGGTCGAGGACGCCTACCTCGCGACGAAGTGGGTCGGCGAGCACCCGGACGAAATCGGGGCGGGCGAGGGCCTCGCCGTCGCCGGAGAGAGCGCGGGCGGCAACCTCGCGACCGTCGTCGCCCAACTGGCCGTCGAGCGGGACGTCGGCGCCCCGGAGATCGACCACCAACTCCTGTTCTATCCCGTAACCGACCACGCGTTCGACACCCGCTCGTACGAGGAGAACGCCGACGGCTACTTCCTCACCACCCGGGGGATGATCTGGTTCTGGAACAACTACCTTCGCGACGACATGGACGGCGCGAACCTCCGGGCCTCCCCGCTCCGCGCCCCCGAGGCGACGCTGGCCGAACTCCCGCCCGCAACCCTGTTCACGTGCGGCTACGACCCGCTCCGCGACGAACAGTTCGCGTACGGGAAAGTGCTCGCCGACGCCGGCGTCCCCGTCTCACACACCCACTACGACGACATGATCCACGACTTCGCGAACATGCGCCGCCTCGCGGAGCCGTTCCCCGGGATCGAGGCTGCCGCCGACCTTCACGAACGCGCCGGCGACGCGCTCCGAGAGGCGTTCGAGTAGATGCCGTCGAGGGGCCGGCTGTGAGCGTCTCGTGTGTCTATCCCTCGACGTCGATGTCGTCGCCTCGGTCCGATTCGTGAAAGATGAACGGCCCGATAGCGCTCGTCCGCTTTGCAATGGTAGCGACCCGCAGGACTATCGACGTGAGGACAAAAAACGGCACGACTGAAAGCGCCACGGCTGCACTGACGACCCAGATAATGGTCGCCGTTCCAAAGATGCTCCCCGGAAACGAAGATGGCGCTAAAAAGAGCAACGTTGCGACTGCGATCGCCAGTGCGGGGATCGCTGTGTAGAGAACCGCCCGAATGAGCCGAACGAGTTCCCACTGGAAGTACACCGACTTGAAATATTCGCGTGTCGCACCGAAGAACGTGAGCACGTCGAGCAGCGCCGCGAACGACTCGCGTTCGTCGTCACTCAACTCGTTGTCGTACTCCGAGCGAAGCCACAGTGCGCCGTAGATCTTCCACGAGTTGTTGTAGTCCATCGCCGCCCGGAGCAGTTCGAACTCCCCGAACTGTGTGTCACTCAACCGCTGTTCGACTTCGTCGGCGTTCACTACAAGTTCCTCGACGAACCGAGTAGTTTGCTCACACAACTCGTCATCGCGGTTCGCTTCGACGAGTTCACCGAGCGCCTCCGCACGCTGCTTGCTCGTCTCGATAAGCCACTGGAGGAACGCCGCTGGGTCCGGCGGGCCGACCGACCCAAGTGAGTCGTCCAGATCGCGTCGAAACGCGACCGCACCGCCCATCCGCTCGCGTTGTTTGCCCAACGAGCCGAGTTCCTGTGAGAGAACCAGTTGTCCGATGGTCACGACGAGCGTCACGCCGGTGATGAGAGAGGCAACGAGCGCCTGAAACGTGATAGCGACCTGATTCGTACTTCCCATAACGGTTCGAAACGATGACGGGCCGAACGCCCCACCGAGGACCAACACGACGAAGAGACCGACTGTCAACCCAGCCGCAACCAGCCAGCGGTCCCCATCCATCAAGATCCAGTATCGCAGCCGGTTTTCGCTCATCCGTTCGCGTGCCGTCTCGTCTCGTTCATCGTTGCCCATGTGGCTCGTACAGATTGTTTGCGTTCAACGAACATCATTCTTGAGGGCTCTGTCGTTTCGCGAGACCCCAAGGCTACGACTGTGTTATTTCGGTAGAAATGGCTGTGTCATTCGTCGGTAGCAACGCCTCACACTCGGTTGCGTAGCGGTAGCAAGCCACTCTTGGAGTATCGGTCGTAGCTGGTGTCTCTTCTGAGCGCTGGTGAATCACGAGACTGCGACTCCTTCGGTGGAGAGTATCCGACTCAAGTGGCCACAGATCGAGAGCTGTTGGTCCGGTGTTCGAAAAACAAAGCGATGCCCACGTAGCGAACTCTCGTAGAGCGACATTACTCACCCAATAGCCGACACAATACGGCGATTCAGTAGAGCCGTATGAACAGGAGGCCTGGTAGGTGCCGGACCTCAGATTGGGCTCCCTTCGGGGGTTTTTCTCCGAATGTGAGATAGTTTAACAACTTTCCCCACGGTGAACGACGACGGACACAGCAACCGTAGACCCGGCAGTCACACAAATTCCGGCACGAGAACCAGAGAGTAGTCAGTATGATATTCATTACTATGGGGCACCCACCCAAATGGTCTCATATGGTATCAATTGTCCCAGCCGCCATGTCGGCGGCCGCTCCGTCCAGCGCGTTCCACCCCTTACAGATCGGTTCCGGTGATTTCATCGAGCTTGCGATCTTCTTCATCATTCTCGCGATCGTCGCTGCAGTCCTTGGAGCGCGTGGGGTGGCCGGACTGAGCATGGATATCGCAAAGTGGCTCATCATCATATTCATCGTGCTGGCGATCATCTCATTTGTGCTCTGATTCCCAGGGCATGAACTGAGTGTGCATTGGTGATACTCCCTGCTATCAGGGGCCGATGCGCTGTGTGCGAGACGTGGCTGACCCGCCCGAGACGTTCAGCGACGAGCATCCAGACCCGCTCACGCCGACGTCTACGACTGGATTGGCGAGGAGGGTGTCGCCGCCCCGTCCCTGCTGGAGGTCATCTGTGGGCTGCAGCTTGGGCTGTTCGGGTTGCTCCCCATTTGAGGCCGAAACAGAACCGACTCAGAGTTCGACGCCGGAGGGGATGAGGCTCTTCTCCCGAAGGAACTCCCCGTCGGCATCGTAGACCAGAAACGTATCTTTCTCGTAGTCGGCGAGCTGCTCGCCGTCGATAGAGACGACGACGCGGTAGCCGCCGTCCTCGACAGTCTCATTAGGCGACGCCTGATTGTCACCGGGCGAAGCCCGGTTGCCCGAGGGACTCCGTCCCTCGCTGCCAGTCGAGTTACGCTCGACGACGTCGCCGTAGGCGCTCGCGGCCCCGATGAACTGGAGCACGTCGTCAGCAGTCTCGTTAAGTTCGAGGACGAAATCGCCCGTGATGCGGTTCGTGACCGAGACGACGCCGGGCGCCGCAGCGTCCGCCTCGAGGTCGCCCTGGAGGCGGAAGGCGACGTCGACATCCTCACCAGTGAGGGGCTCGCCCTCAGCATCACTGAGGCGGTCCCGGAGCAGTTCGCCGGGGCCACTAAACTCGATCTCCACCAGCGGCTGTTGGGGGTCACCATCATCGCCGACCCAGTCGATGTTCGTCACCTCCAGTTCGAAGTAGTCGCGCCTCATTCCGTATATCATAGTTTGCGGTCGGTACCTAAAACCGTGACGCCCGCGGGGCCGGACGTCCGCGCTTGAGCCACGGGACTTACATTGTGTATCGCGCTATCTAGTTTATCAGGGATACCCCGTCAGATTTTACCCGACCCGCGCCGGGGAGCGGGTATGGTCTGGGTTCGTTCGGAGTATGCAGGAGAACTCGCGGTGTTGACAACGTGGTTCACGGCCCTGGTGCCGTGGAACATCCACTACGCGCCGCTCTCTGACGCCGCGAGTGTTCTCTGGATTCGGTTCCCGTTGTTCCAAGTGCGCTACGTCTTCGGGCTCGAACTCCTCCGGGGCACGCAGATCGGGCTACCGGTACCCCCACCGCTGGTCGACAGCACGGGCTTTGTCGTCTCCGCCATTGGGTTCCAGGACAACGCCCAGCTCACGACGGCCTACGAAATCTGGGCGATTGGGGCGCTGGTCTACCTCCTCGCGTTGGGCATCTCCATCGCATACTACCGTGACGAAGCGCGTGTCGAGTCCTGGTCAGTCGACCCGGTTCGGCTCCTCGGCGGATTGCTCTTGCTCGCGGCGGGCTCGTTCGGTGTCGCCACAGTGTTCACCTCCGGGCAGTTCCCCGGCGTCCCCATCCCACTCGGCGCAGTGCTGGTTGGCCTGTTCGGAGCCGTGCTCCTGACTGCTGAGCGTCGTGCCGACGACGCGTGAGGCCGAGGCCAAGCGACGAGACATGAGCGCGGTTTTAAGGTTATCGCCGGGGTACGACTGTTAGCGACGATAATGTCCGGGGAAACGAGTGCGCCTGGGGGTGAAAGCACACTGTCAGCGCTTAAGCGTCGCATCAGCCGTACTGTCGAGATGTTTCGCGGTTCAGAGCTCGATGTGCGCCCCTTCCGTCCCGGTGAAGACGGCCCACTTGCCGCCTTCGACCCGCCGGCTGGCCACGAAGAGGTCGACCGCTACTGGGTGAACGCGCCATACGCCTACGTCGTCATCACCCACGACCCGGACGCGAGTGAACACCAGTATTTCGTGGTCGAACCGGACCTCGATGAGTTCGAGTCGCTGCTGATCCAGCGCGTCGTCGAGGATATCCGCGACCCGCTTCTCTACCGGGACGACAGGAGCACTGCCGACGAGTCCATGCTCCGAGAAGAGCTCTCGACCCTGCTCGAACAGTACGGCGTGGAGGCCGATATGGGGACGTTCCACAAGCTGCTCTACTACCTGGTTCGTGATTTCCGCGGATTCGGGAAGATCGACCCGCTGCTCAACGACCGTCACATCGAGGACATCTCCTGTGACGGCTACGACCTCCCCATCTTCGTCTACCACGACGACTACACCGACATCGAGACCAACATCTCCTTCGCTGCGGACGCACTGGACAACTACGTCATCCGGCTCGCCCAACAGTCCGGGCGGCATATTTCTGTCGGCGACCCGATGGTCGAGACGACGCTGCCCGATGGGTCGCGTGCTGAGCTTGCACTGGGTGAGGAGGTCACGCCGCGTGGGTCTGCGTTCACCATCCGCCAGTACGCCGAGGAGCCGTTCACGCCGATCGACCTCATCAACACCGGCACGTACACAGTGGGGCAGATGGCGTACTTCTGGCTCTGTATCGAGCACAACAAATCGCTCATCTTCGCGGGCGGGACGGCGTCGGGGAAGACCACCTCGATGAACGCGGTTTCGATGTTCATCCCGCCGCGGGCGAAAGTGCTCACTATCGAAGACACCCGGGAGCTCTCCCTCTATCACGACAACTGGCTCTCCTCCATCACACGGGAACGGCTGGACGAGGGGAACGACATCGACATGTACGACCTGCTGCGGTCCGCGCTCCGCCACCGGCCGGAGTACATCATCGTCGGCGAAGTACGCGGCGAGGAGGCGGTGACGCTGTTCCAGGCGATGAACACCGGGCACACCACCTTCTCGACGATGCACGCCGACTCCATCGAGACGGTTATCAACCGCCTGGAGAACGAGCCCATCAACGTCCCGCGGGCGATGGTCCAGAGTCTCGACATGATCTCGATTCAGGTGCTGACTCGGAAAGGCGAGCAGCGCGTCCGCCGGGCCAAAACTATCGGCGAAATCGGCGGCATCGACCAGCGAACCGGCGAACTCGACTACTCCTCGGCGTTCCGCTGGCGGGCTGAAGACGACACCGTCGAACGCCAGGGGTCGGACCTGCTCGACGAGATTCAAGAGGAACGCGGCTGGAGTCGCTCAGAGCTCTTGCGGGAGATGCGCAACCGCGAGCGATTCCTGGAGTTCCTGCAGAAACGTGATGTAACCGATTACCGAGCGTTTACCGCCCTCGTCAACGAGTATTACGGCCATCCGGAGCGCGTGATGGAACGGGTCGAGGCATCCGACGTGGAACTGGAGGGTGGAGACGAACTCGCAGACGTGGTGGAGTGATGTCCCTTCTCTGGACGCTCCCACTGGTGATTGCGGTGCTTTTGCTGGTTCCGCTCGCAGTCGAGCGGGTCGCCCTCTCACTGTTCGGGGACTACGTCGCCAACGAGAGCCCTCACAAGCGCGACCAGCAGGCGAAACTCCGGGCCGCCCACATCGCGACGACCCACCGGGTGTACGCATCCCGGACGCTGCTCTACAGTTTGCTGTTCGGTGTGAGCGGCAGCGTCTTCGGGGTCTACCTCGCGGCGGCGGGGTTTTGGCTGCTCGAGATTAGCGGCGAGACGGTCCAACAAGCGTTGCCGGCCGCACTGGAGTTCGTCGCACAGCTGACGCACGTAACCCAACTCCCGCTGACGAAGCTGTTCGTGTTGCTGCTTGCCTCCAGTGCAACAATCGGCGCCGCGCTGGCGTTGGGTACCTACTCCGTCCGATGGAAGCTCCTCGACCATCGGGCGAATGCTCGAGCGAGCGAGGTCGAGGCGACGCTCCCTCGAACGATAGCGTTCATCTACGCGCTCTCGCGCTCCGGAATGGCGTTCCCCGCCATCCTCGAGACGCTCACAGAGAATCAGCACGTCTACGGCGAGGCGGCCAGCGAGATCGGTGTCGCCGTCCGCGACATGAACACGTTCGGAACCGACGTGCTGAGCGCGCTGAACCGGATGGCCCAGCGCACCCCCAGCGAGAGCCTCGACGAGTTCGGCGAGAATCTCGCTTCGGTCCTGGGGTCGGGCCAGTCGCTGTCGGTGTTCCTCAAAGACCAGTACGACCAGTACCAGGAGGAAGCCGAGGCACAGCAGCGGCAGTATCTCGACCTGTTGTCGGCGTTCGCCGAAGCGTACGTCACAGTGCTGGTGGCGGGGCCGCTGTTCTTCATCACTATTCTGGTCGTCATCGGGCTCGTCCTCGAGAGCACGCTCCCCATCCTGCGGGTCGTCGTCTACCTTGGTGTCCCGCTATCCAGTGTGGCCTTTCTCGCCTACATCAACACCGTCACCCAGAGCGTGGGTGGCTCGATGATCGGCGAGGGCGACGAAATCGAGCCGGTGAGCATCGACGGCGTCACCGACGGGCAGGGCGCTGCCCGTTCCGACGGCGGTGTCCCCGGGGTCAGCGAGGACCGATGGGGACCGAGCCACGACCGGCTGGCAGCCTACGACCAGTTCGAAACCGTGCTCCGGTGGCTCCGCCAGCCCGGCCAGCTCATCCTGTGGAACCCGAGCTACAGCTTCGCAATCTCCCTGCCCATCGCGCTCTGGTGGCTCGGCGTCCGGGTTGGCTCCGTCCCCCTCGACCCGCTCGCGGCGCTGCGGACCGTTGACGGCCCACTGGTCGAGGTGACGTTGTTCACGGTCGGCATCTTCGCACTGGTGCACGAACTCAACAAACGGCGGGTGCGCGCCGTCGAGAAGGTAGTGCCGGACTTCCTCGACCGGCTGGCCAGCATCAACGACGCAGGGATGTCCGTCGTCGAGAGTTTGGAGCGGTTGAGCCGGTCGGACCTCGACGCGCTCACCCCCGAGCTCCAGCGCACCTGGCGTGACGTTCAGTGGGGCGCCGACGTTCGTCAGGCGTTCCGCCGGATGGACCGCCGCATCGACTCACCGATGGTGAGCCGGGCGACGGTGCTCATCACGAACGCGATGTCTGCGAGTGGTGAGATTGCACCCGTGCTCGAGATTGCTGCCGACGAAGCACGTGCGGGCCGCCGGCTCCAGCGCGAGCGCCGTCAGGAGATGCTGACCTACCTACTGGTCATTTACATCTCCTTCTCGGTGTTCGTCGGCATCGTCGTCGCGTTGACCTCCTCGTTCATCCCCGCCATCGAATCGGCCAACATCGGCGGGGTGGGACAGCTCCCGGGCGGCGTCTCGGCGGGGGTGTTCTCGGGTATCGGAACCGTCGACACCGACGCCTACGAGCTCATCTTCTTCCACGCCGCAGTGATTCAGGCGACGTTCTCCGGGTTGGTCGCTGGACAACTCGGTGAGGGTGCCATCGAGGACGGCGCGAAACACGTCGTCGTCTTGCTGGGCGCAACGATGGTGGCGTTTCTCTTCATCTAATGACACACGCTGGCCACACCTACGACCGCATCGCGTCGCATTTCTCGAAAACTCGTGAGTACGCCTGGCCCGAAATCGAGGAGTTCCTCGACGGCCGTTCGGGCAAGCGGGGGCTGGACCTCGGCTGTGGCAACGGCCGGCACGCGGAGCTGCTCGCCGACCACACCGAGCGCGTCGTTGGCGTCGACGCGAGCCGTGGCCTGCTTGCGGAGGCCGCGGACCGCTCACGGGAACGCGAGTTCCCACTGGACCTCGTCGCGGGCGACGCCGGAACGATACCACTACACGCGGACGCTGTCAACGTTGCCGTGTACGTCGCCACCATTCACCACCTGCGCCCCCGTGAACGCCGCCTCGCGAGTCTGAACGAACTCGCCCGCGTGCTCGCACCCGGCGGCCACGCGCTCGTGAGTGCGTGGAGCACCGCCCACACGCGGTTCGAGGATGAGGAAACTGACGGCAAAGGGTTGGATACGGAAGTCGACTGGACGCTCCCCGGTGGGAAGACGGTGCCTCGGTACTACCACGTCTACGACCCCGCCGAGTTTGACCGGGAGGTGGCCGAGAGTGCGCTGGTCGTGGAGTCCGTAGAAGTTTCGAGCGGGAACTGTTATGCGGTCGTGACGACGCGGTAGGCAGCCGTCGTCGTCGTCGGGCTTTTCACCTGCTCGCTCCTCTTGGTTACTAATGAAAACCGCCATCGTCACCGTCGGCGACGAACTCCTCACCGGTGACACCGAGAACACCAACGCGACGTGGCTCTGTTCGACCCTCGACGACCGTGGGGTCAACGTGGAGCGGGTCACGACCGTTCCGGACCGGGTCGCCGACATCGCCCGCGTCGTCAACGAGTACCACGCCGAGTACGACGCGGTCATCGTCACCGGTGGGTTGGGGCCGACCCACGACGATGTGACGATGGAGGGCGTCGCCGCCGCCTTCGGCCGGGCGGTAGAACCGCACGAGGAAGTGCTCGCGTGGCTGGAAGCGGAAGGCGGCTACGCAGCCGCAGACCTCGCAGCAGGTACTGCCGACCTGCCGACAGACGCCCGCGCGCTGCACAACCCCGAGGGTGTTGCGCCGGGCGCAGTAGTCGAGTCCTGCTACGTCCTGCCGGGCGTGCCCGCCGAGATGAAGGCGATGTTCGCCACCGTGGCCGAGGCGTTCGAGGGCGAGCGAACCTACGTCGAGCGCGTCGAGACAGGGGAACCGGAGAGTGCGTTACTCGACAGGCTCGCGGCCGTCCAAGAGCAGTTCGCCGTCAGCGTCGGCTCCTACCCCGGCGAGACGGTGACGCTGAAACTGACAGCAGCTGACCCCGAAGCAGCCAAGCGTGCTGCCGCATGGCTCCGAGAGCACGTTGAAACCATCGAGGAGTAGGGTTCTATCGGTAGAAATAGAGCGTCCAACCGACGACGAACAGCAGGCTGAGGAGGAGTGCGACCCCACCGGTTTCGGCCGCCGGGAGAACGGTTCCGTCGGTTGCGAGCGGTATCATACTCCCCGGTTCGACCGTCCGGGGCTTAATTCCTCCTGGTCCGGCTCAGTCGGCCTGTATCCCTCCTCGTTTTGCCTGTGGGACGCCACTACTCTTCCATGCGTATCGGTTTCGTTCTCAACCCTATCGCGGGCATGGGCGGCCGGGTCGGACTGAAAGGGACCGACAACAAGGTCGCTGAGGCCCGCGCCCGCGGCGCCGAACCCCGTGCACCCAAGCGCGCCGAGCGCGCGCTCGCGGAACTCCACGACCGGCTTCCCGACGCCGAACTACTGACCTGGGGCACACCCATGGGGGAGCAGCAGGTCCGAGAAGCGGGGTACGACCCAGACGTGCTCGGAGAGCCCGAGGGCGAGGAGACGAGTAGCGCCGACACCGCCGCTGCCGCCGCGGCGTTTCTCGAGGCGACAGTGGATCTCGTGCTGTTCGTCGGGGGCGATGGCACTGCCGCCGACGTTGCAGAGGCACTGGAAGGCACCGAAGTTCCGATGCTCGGAATCCCTGCGGGTGTGAAGGTTTTTTCCTCTGTCTTCGCCGTCTCACCTGAGGAGGCCGCCCACGCGGCCGCGACCTTCGAGCGGACCGAACGCCGCGAGGTGATGGACATCAACGAAGACGAGTACCGAGAGGGTGAGGTCCACCCCGAACTCCGCGCGGTCGCACACGTCCCCGTCGGAGAGTCGTTACAGTCCTCCAAACAGTTGGGCGGTGGCACAGTAGAGGCCCTCGCAGAAGGAATGGCCCAGGACATCCTGGCCGACCCGGGGAAGACCTACGTCCTCGCACCGGGTTCGACTGTCGGCGCTGTGAAGGTCGAACTCGGCTTTGAGGGCTCTCCCATCGGCGTCGACGTGTGGCGCGACGGCGAAGTGGTGGTGAAAGACGCGACCGAAGAGCAGATTCTGGCGGCGCTGGGCGCGGCGGGGGAGAACGTCATCGTCGTCTCGCCCATCGGCGGTCAGGGGTTCGTCTTCGGCCGCGGCAACCCCCAGCTCTCGCCTGCGGTGATCCAGCGGTGTTCAGTGCAGATCGTCGCCTCCCGGTCGAAGCTCGACAGCGTAAGCGTGCTCCGGGCGGATACGGACGACACGGAGCTGGACAAGGACCTTCAGGGCTGGTGGCGTGTGCGTGTCGGCAAGTTCGAGACGCGGATGATGAAACTCGTGTAGAACTTTTTTGACTGTTTCTGACGTCTGTGGTGGGCGAAGCTGTTACCGTCGCAGGCCCCATTTACCGAATCAACTACGTACTCTCAGACGTCGTGCTGAATAGAGATATCGGAGTGCCGCGACTCAGAACAGCGCGTCGCTCTCCGCTAACAGCTGCGCGGGGCCGCCGACTTCCCACACTTCGGTCTCGACACCCGTCTCCGCGACTTTCTCCTCGACGATATCTGCGTACTCCACAGTCGTGTTGACGTAGACCGATGCGCCGGTGTCAGTCGAGAAGTAGACCGGGACACCCGTCTCGCGGAGCTCCCGCACGGCATGGAAGACCGCGATGGTCTCGGGCTTCCAGTAGACCCAGCCCGACGGGCCGGTCATCGTCGCCGCCGTCAGCGAGAGCGAGTCGTGTTCGGCGGTGCCGAAGATGCGGTGGAAATCCCCTTCTCGGAGTGCATCACGCATTTCGACCAACTGGTCGTGGACGTGCGAGAGCCGTGCATCGAACATGTGACTCTGCTCGGCCTCTTTGTGGGCCTCCTCGGTCTCTTTGTAGGCCGGGACGAGCGCGGCCACGATACGGAGGTCGGTCTCCGGGTCGAATCCGTCCTGCCCCAATCCAGTATCGAGCCGGTGAGACCGGCAGTCCTGGTCGTTGAGGCCGGCCGAGAGGTCCGAGTAGGCGCCCGTCACCGCGCGGGCTGCCGACGACGAGCCCCGACGCGCGATTGTCGAGACCGTTGGGCGGTCGAGGGCGAGACCAGCAGCCTCCTGTGCGGCCATCGCCAGCGCCGCAAAGCCCGATGACGAGGAGCCAAAGCCGACGTTCGAGGGGAAGGAGTTCTCGCTTTCGAATCGGACGCGATAGTCGAACTCCGCGAGTTCGCGGACGTAATCGAGCACGTGCTCGATACGCTCGGCGCCGCGGCCCTCCACCGCTTCGCCGTCGATGGCGTACGTATCCTCCTCGGCGTCGGGGAGGAACTCGACGGTCGTTGTCGTGTTCGAGGGGGCCGTACAGACGCTGATGGAGTCGTGATAGGGGAGCCGGAGCTCCTCGTCGCGCATCCCGTGATACTTCACGAGGCCCTGGATGGGGTGGGCCTTCGCGGTGGCCTTCATGGACATCGTTGCCGGGAGTGCTCTCCGGGCGGTGTTAGTGGTGTCGGTGCCGCCTCGTCGGCGGATTCATTACGCTCCCGTGGCCAGTCACCGCCATGTCCCAACTGCTGCTTCTCGTCGGGGTCGCCGCCATCGCTGTCCTGTTACTGTTGAGCGCCTTCTTCTCCAGTTCAGAGACAGCCATCTTCACTGTGCCCGCGGAGTGGGTCGCCGACCAAGCGATCGAGAGCGACAACGCCCGCACGCTTGCGCTCCTCCGAGAGGACCCTCACCGCCTGCTCGTGACGCTGCTCGTCGGGAACAACGTCGTGAACGTCGCCATCTCCAGCATCGTCACCGTGTTGGTCGTCCAAAACCTCCCGCCCGGACCGGCGGTCGTAGCGACGACGGCGATCACCAGTGTGCTGGTGCTGGTCTTCGGCGAGATTGTCCCGAAGTCCTACGGCCTGGGCAACGCCGAAACCTGGTCGCTGACCGTCGCCCCCGTCGTCTCGCTGGTGGAGACGGTGCTCTCGCCCATCATCACGGTGTTCGATTGGCTGACCCGCGGGATCAACGCGCGCATCGCCGCCGAGAGCGACATCGAGCGCCCGTACGTGGAATAAGCGGAACTGCGGTCAGTGAGTGCGCCCATATCTACACGGTCCACGGAGGAGCCGTACGCCGAAATACGCCCTACTCCAAGTAGCACGTAGCCACTCACGGTGGCGTACACCGTCCGTCAACGGCGCTCATCGCGAGCCGCGTGATACTGTTGGCCAGGCTTCCCGGGAGCAACGTCGCGATGCCGAACAGACCGCGAGCACCCCTGAGTATGAGTATGTTCGCCGTCCTCGGCTTGGGGATGTCCGCCTGCAGACCGACGTAGAAGGATCTGTTGAGTACCCGCAGACCACTCCCTCGGGGCGCCAGTTCAGGACCGCTGCGAAAGTCATATGATATCGTAGCACACATGTCCATTGTCTAAGCTATCAGAACGAACACGCAACCCACCACGCTACGTGAGTCATTCAATGCCACATCGCATCTGTACATCGGATTCGAGCGGAGTGGTATCCCATTTTCAGCGGATAGGGCGCACGTTGTTTGCCCCCACTATCGAGCCACGAACCAGACTCGAACAGCTGTTTGAACACGAAACCGCCGAGTTCGACCTGCCGTACGCGTTTCTGTCGTACATCGATCTAGAAAACGAGACGGAGCGTTTCGAAACCGTACATGGCTCCCACGAGATTCTACAATCGGGTGCCACTCCCCCACTTTCCAAAACCTACTGTCGGAAAACCATCGCGGATCCAGAAGGGACAATAGCCGTCAGTAATGCCTTCGATGAAGGATGGGAAGATGACCCAGCATATGAAACATTGAGGTTTGAGAGTTACCTCGGGACGACGGTCTCTGTTGCCGGCGAACTCTATGGAACGCTCTGTTTTGCGGACACCGCCGCTCGTGATGAACCACTCATCGACCAAGAGAAAGCCCTTGTCGAGATGTACAGCCAGTGGGTAGGGTACATACTGACCCACTGGGATGAATCGCCGATTCGGGGGACGCGTATCGATACTATCGAGGCGCGCGCCGTTTCTTCGGAAGCCATCGACTCGATGATGGACGCACTCACAAATCGCACAAGACGCGTCATTCTCATGACGCTGTTAGGGGATACCCCCGAGATAAGCATCGCCACCCTCGAACAACGGCTACGCGTCGAAGATCCCCAAATACGGGTGTTCCATAGTCATTTACCCAAATTGGTCCACTCCGGATATATCGAGTGGGACTGTGAGTTGGATGCCATCTCCAAGGGGCCGAAGTTCTCCGAGGTGGAGCCACTCGTTCAACTGCTGAAACAGTATGAGGCGGCATTCTCCAAATAGCTGTCATACGTTGATCTTTCTAGTGGTTCCGACAGATGATTTATAAGTAAGTAAGCAGTCCTGCTGCGAATTTGGTTCAGCTCTCATATGGGGAACGAACCGGCCTCCGTGTTGAATACACCCCCTCTATATTCAGCACGGCACTCCTATCAAACACTGAGTGCCGCAACAGAGCCCGTCAAAAAGAGAACCGGCGTCAGCAGGTCTGGGACCGGTTTCATCGTCTTCTCGATGGTGAAGCCGTCGCGGCCTTCGGTGGACTCGGCGACGATGCGGCCGGCGAAGAAGGCGCCAAGAATGGCGGACGTCGATGTACGAAGACGAACGCCAGCGCGAGTGCGACGTGGAACTCGACCGCCATCTGGCTTGTCGCGGTAGCTCCGGGAACCGACAACAGAGTGGCCCCGACCCGCAGCCAGCCCGCTCGGCTCAGTCCAGCTCAGTCCGGCTCAGTCGGGTCGCTCCAGTTCGAGCCGGTTTCGTGTGTCAGCGTAGAGCCCGCCGGAGAGCCGCCCGAGCGGGTCATAATCTGTGATATCGAACTCACTGTCGGTCAGCAGTACCTCGTCGACGTGGGCCCGAATCAGTTCGCCCAGAATCATCGTCGAGCCACCGACGCCGTGTGCCTCGTAGAGTTCACACTCGAAGGCCACGGGCGCTTCGGCGACGCGGGCCGCGTCGACCTCGTCGGCCTCCACGGGCGTGACACCCGCGTGCTCGAACTCGCTCTCCCCGTGGTCGAGTGTGGCCGAGGAGGCGTTCATCGCTTCGGCGAGATCGACGGAGGCCAACTGGATGACGAACGCTGAACTCCCCGCAGCGTCACCATCGCCACGCTCGCCAGTGCCGGCGTCGCCGAGAATGTTCCGTGCCGTGTCTTTCAGACCATCAGGAGCACGCCCAACCGGCGAGAACATCAGCACCGGCGGGTCGATCGAGACGACGTTGAAGAAGCTGTACGGCGCGAGGTTGTCGTGGCCGTCGGGGCTGCGTGAGGAGACCCACGCGATGGGTCGCGGGGTGACCGCACCGGAGAGCAGCCGGTAGGCCGAGCCGAACTCATCGGGCGCACCAGAGCGAATCATCAGGACCCACCAGCGTAGCCTTCCGCGCACGGGTCGATACCGTTGCTACCCAGCTCCGCTTCGTCTCCCCTGAATCCCGGCTCCTCCCTGGCGAGCTCGAAGGGCAGGCCGTGTGGATCGGTGATGGAGAGGCTCGTGAAGTAGGTCCGGTCGCGGGGACCGGAGCCCCGTACGTCGGGTGCGTCGAGGTGCGCTTTCCACTCCGCGAACGTCTCCCCGTCCTCGACGCCGAACGCGCGGGTCTCCGCCATGTCTGTGCAGCTGTTCGTCATGTGGTGCAGTCCGGTCGTGGGTGGGGCGTCAGTCATGGCTGTGGGTTGTGTGGGTAGTGGAAAAGCGGTTCCGGCCGCCGTCGGCGCTTAGAAGAGGCCGAGGTTGACCGCGAGTCGGCAACGTTTACGCCCTATCGGGCCGAGTGGTCAGACATGTCCTGGGACACCGTCACCCTCGACGTGGACGACGCCGGCGTCGCCACGCTCACCGTCGACCGCCCCGACAAACTGAACTCCCTCAACGTCGCGACCCTGGAAGCCCTGGAAGAGGCCATCCGCGAGGCCGCCACGCGTGACGCGCGCGTGCTCGTGCTCACTGGCGCAGGCGAAAAATCGTTCGTCGCCGGCGCCGATATCGGCTACATGCAGGACCTCTCGACGCCCGAGGCGCAGGCCTACGCCGAACTCGGCCACCGCGTCGCGGATGGGCTGGAGTCATTCCCGGCGCCGGTCATCGCCGCCATCAACGGCTACTGCTTCGGCGGCGGCTGTGAACTCGCGCTGGCGTGTGACCTGCGCGTCGCCTCCGAACGCGCGGTGCTGGGCCAGACCGAAATCGACCTCGGCATCGTCCCTGGCTGGGGCGGCACCCAACGGCTCTCCCGCCTCGTCGACGACGAGACCGCCCGCAGGCTGGTGTTTTTCGGGGAGCGCGTCGACGCCTCGGACGCCTACGAACTCGGACTGGTGGGCGAACTCGTCGCCCACAATGAACTCGAAGACGACGTCGCCGAGATGGCTGCGGCGCTCGCCGCAAAACCGAAATACGCCCTTCGTACGGCTAAGGAGGCACTCAACATGGTCCACGAAGAGCCCCAGCACGCCGGGCTCCAGTACGAGAAACGCGCGTGGTCCGGCCTGTTCGGTACCCACGACCAGCGTGAGGGGATGGCGGCGTTCGTCGACGACCGCGAGCCGGAGTTCGAGTGATCGAGCGACAGGGCCAGCCGCTATGCACCTCCTAACTAACCTGTAAGCCCTGTGCACGGGTGACATGTCGCTAGTCGAGATGGGGGAGTGGCTGCTTCCAAGCGAACAGTCCGAATCCGAGTTCGAATGCCGTCGCTGTGGCGGCCGTTACGAGGTCCAGTTTCACGTCTGTCCCTGCTGTGGCGGGTTCTCCGTCGACGCCGTCGATGACGTCCGCCGAAACCACGGACCAGTCAGGTGAGTAGTGGCCCCGTCAGTGCGCAGTCCCTGTCGTCGAGCGCAGCCGAGGTCCCGGGAGATGAACGGGGAACAGGCGCTCACAGTCCGGTTCGCCACAGATCGGGCAGTTTCGGCCGTCGCCTCGTCCGCATGGGCCGGCGTGCCGTCGCTGCGACGGTTCGATCCACCAACGGGGGTGAATCTGGTCGTTCGCTTGGACGGTCGAGTGTTCCTCCCCGAACCCGACCGTTTAAACAGGGCGGCACGCTACGCATCGCCTAATGAAGTTCTGTGACGAATGCGGCTCGATGATGAAGGCAGAAGGTGACGAGTGGGTCTGTACCTGTGGCTACACAGAGACTCGTGGCGACGACGAGTCGGGAATGACGACCCAGCAGAATCAGGAGAAGTCCGACGTCGTCGACATGTCTGACGTGGGCGAGGAGGCGATGGGCCCGACGACGGAGACTCGCTGTCCCGAGTGTGGCCACGACCGCGCAAGCTTCCAGATGCAGCAGATCCGCTCGGCCGACGAGTCCGAGACCCGGTTTTTCACCTGCACGGAGTGTGGCTACAAGTGGCGCGAGGACGACCACTAACTCGGGGAGCCAGTTCAGAACCCGGCCGAGCGTTTCCACCAATTTTTCGGAATTTTCGCCTGCAGAAACAGCTTCGACGCTCGACCCGCTATCGCTGTCTCGCGAACGTAAGATAGCCCGTGTGGCCGACTCCCGCGGTCGACGGCCGAGTCCCACGGTCACCCACGTCCATCCGGCGCTGAATCGTCTCGAACGTCCGGATATCCGTCAGCCCGGCTTCGCGGGCCGCTTCGGTCGTCTCCCGCACGGCCTCCACGAACGGCGAGTAGACGCTGACGAACCCACCGTCGACCAGCAGGTCCCCGGCGTGCTCGACGACCGACGGCGCGTCGGCGGTGTCGAGCGTCACCACGTCGAACCCTTCGCCCGCAGTGAGATCGTCGAGTGCCTCCGTCACATCGCCGGCTCGGACGTCCACAGCGTCTTCGACCCCCGCCAACTCCATGTTCCCGCGAGCGACCTCAGCGAACTCTGGGTCCGTCTCGTAGGTGGTGACCTCGGCGCCTGCGCGGCCGAGGTAGGCCGAAAGCACACCGGTCCCGGTGCCGGCGTCGAGCACACGGCCGCCGCCGCTAGCGCCGGTGTGGCCCATCACCAGCCCGATATCTCGCGGCATCATCGGTGCGCCGGTGCGCTCGAAATGCTCGAAGAGGTCCGGCCCGCGGAGTTCGCGGGCTGTGAACGGTTCGCCGAGATGCGTCTCCAGTACATCACCGGGTTCCACGTCCTCGGGCACATCGAGTACCCCAAGGTCGGTCTGCAGCTCGTCGCCGGGATGGCGGACGTACTCGCGGTTGTCGTCGTGAACGAGTAGAAGCGCGCGCACGTGGTTACGACTCGAGCTCCGAGACGGCCGCTGCGAGGTCGCCGTCGTGCGTCTCCAGCGTCTTTCGGGCGGTAGACTCCGTGACGCCCGCGCGCTGGGCCACAATCTCCACGTCGGCGTCGGGGATGCCGCCGCTCTCGGCACTCTCGCCTTCCCCGTCGCCGCTCTCGACAGCCGCGGCGGCGCCCTCATCACCACGCGGGCGCGAATCGGGCTCGCCGACGATCTGGTAGGTCTGCTGGCCCTGGGCGTCCATCTGGGTCACCTCCGGCGCCTCGAAGACGAGTTCCTCGTCCTCGGTCCGGATGATGACCTCTTCGGCGTCGATATCCTCGACGTCGATGCCCATCTGCTTCATCATCTGTTGCATCTTGCGCGGGTTGAGTCCGCCGCCTCCAAACATGGGCGTGTCTGGGTGGCGGGCAGGCAAAAGCATGGCGAAGCCCGCGCTTGAGGCCGAAACGGCCCTTCGTCCGAATCCGACTGTGTGGCTGCCGACGTACACACGCTTTAGGTAACAGTCACCATCGGGTCGTTCATGTACGTCGCAGATCAGACGTGGCCCGACCTCGCAGAGTATGTGGCCGAGGAGTCAGTCGCCATCGTCCCGCTTGGATCGACCGAACAGCACGGCCCGCACCTCCCGCTGTCGACGGACCACGTCATCGCGGAGGGACTGGCCCGAGAAGCCGCCGAGCGAACGGGGTTCCTCTGTACGCCCACGGTGAACGTCGGCGTCAGCGAGCACCACCGCCAGTTCCACGGCACCATGTGGGTCTCGCCGATGGCGTTCCGGGAGTACGTCGAGAGCCTCACGCGAAACCTCACCTACCACGGGATCGACCGGGTCGTCTTTGTCAACGCCCACGGCGGGAACAGCCAGCACCTCCAGGAGGTCGGCCGCCGACTCCGTGGAACAGAGGAAGCGTTCGCCACGCCGTGGATGTGGGATGATTCGATTCCGGAGCTTGTCGACGAGGTGTTCGAGACGAACGGCCCCCACGCGGGCCCGAAGGAGACCTCGATGCTGCTGCATCTCGACCGCGAGAACGTGAAGCCCGAGGAGTTCGAGAACGCCCGCGACGGCGGCCTGAAGGACCTCTCCGCGGCGGGCCACACACACCACGGCGCCCGCGTCCACTACGACGCCATCGAGAACGCCGACAACGGTGCCTTCGGCGACCAGACGGACGCGTCCGCCGAGAAAGGTGAACAGCTGTTTGAGGCGGCCTGCGACGAACTGGTCCACCTGCTGGAGTGGCTCGACGATCAACGGTTTGCGGACCTGATGCCCGAGACTCACGTCGACCCGGAGCCGGGGAGCCGTCGCGAGAACCAAGGGGAATGGCTCTAGCGGCCAGAACGTGACCCGCGGTAAGAGTGGCTGGAACGAGAAGACCAGCTAGCGCGGCCGGAGCGGGAGTTCCACGTGAGTCGGGTACTCACTGCTGTGGTGGACGGTGTTGGTGGCGACCCGGAGCTCCCGCGTCGTGCCGGAGTGCTCCGACGTGTTCGTGTTCACGTCATAGCGCGGGAAGTTCGAGGAGGAGATATCCAGCCGGATGCGGTGGCCGGCGCCGAACCGGTTGGCCGTCGGATACGGCGCCATCTCGAACTCATACACCTCGTCGGAGGTGAGCAGGTCCGCCTCGCGACGCCAGCCGCGGTAGCGCCCCCGGCAGATGGAGTCCGCGACGTTGAGCGCGAACCCCTCGGGGTACTTCGCTGAGGCGGGATACTCGTCAATCAGCTTCGCGGTGAAGTCCGTATCCGGCCCATCGGTCTCACCGTAGACGGAGACCCGGATGGGGCCAGCAATCTCGACCGGCTCCTCGAGCGGCAGCGTTCGGAACACCACCACGTCGTCGCGCTCACCCAGCGGCTGGGGGTCGTCGACGCCGACGCTCCACTCGCGGCTGCGCTGGTCGAAGCCGCCGCGGCCCGTGAGGCTCTCCGTCCGCCGGCTCGACACCGGGAGATCCGCCAGCGACTCGTCGCACTCCTCGAACGTGTAGTACGACGAGCAGTTGCCGCCGACTGTCGGCACCGGGTCGCGCGGGTCGAACTCGTACGTCGTTGCGCTGACCTGCTTGGTAGGCTGCTCGCGCGAGAGCGTGCCGTCGCCGTGGGCGTAGAATCGGGTGAACTCGGTCCCCGGCAGGGGCCACGAGTCGGCCTCGGCCCACCTGCCGCCGTGACTGAGGCGTCCCTCGCCGTTCCCCCGGGGCTCGTCGACCACCGTGGGGTTCGCACCTGCCGGGAGAACGGTCTCCTCGGGTTCGGCAGCAGTGGTCTCCTCGCCGCTGTCAACGCCCATCCGGAAGTATGACACAGCGGGCTGGTCGGCCCACGTTTCACGGTCCTTCAAGTACTGATCGAAGAACGCCAGTCGGGTCGCGAGATAGTCGACGGCAGCTGCGTCCCCGAACGCGGTTTCGCCGGAGAACGTTCGCGTCCAGGTTCTCTGTCCGCCGTGAGTCCACGGCCCCATGATGAGGAACTGGTCGCTCTCCTGCCGATCGGAGAGCGCCGCGAAGTTGTCGCAGGTCGCCTTCGTGTAGGAGTCGTACCACGAGCCGGAGTAGACCGTCGGCACGTCGGCCAGCTCTTCGTAGTTGTCAGCGAAGTTGATGCTTGGGTCGTCCCAGAACGCCGACTCACCGGGCGTCGTGAGGAAGTCGAACGCCCACTCCTCGTAGGCCGGCGCGTGCCGGAGCGGCGACTGACCGGGCAGCACGGGCCAGTCAGCCAGCAGGTCGCCGGTATCGGTGTTGACGAGCTGACGCTGAACAGCCGGGTCGCCCGACTCGCCGGTGACCACGTCGGCCGTAAACTCGGGGTCGACCGGGCCGCCGAGGGTGAACGCCCACGTCAGCCAGCGGAGCTCGAAGGCGCCGTTGTGGCGGAGCACGGCGTCCCACGCGCTCGCAGCGCCCTGATTGACGAACATCGCGGCCAGCCCGTCGGGGTCCTGCGTCGCCAGCGCGGACTGCGTCCAGGCCATGTAGGAGGTGCCCATCGTGCCGACCTGTCCGTCGCAGTAGTCGCGACCCGCGAGCCACTCCACCGTATCGGCGCCGTCCTCGGCCTCGTTCTTGAGGAGATAGAACTCCCCCTCGCTCGCGAAGCGGCCGCGGACGTCCTGCAGCGCGACGACGTAGCCCCGGGCGGCGTAGTACCGCCCCTGCTCCTCGATGTGGCTCCGCGTGCGCTTATCGTAGGGGGTCCGGTAGAGCAGCGCCGGCTGGGGCTCCTCGACTGGCTCGCCCGTCTCCGGGTCGGTGGGTCGGTAGATGTCGGTCGCTAGCTCGACGCCATCCCGTGTTGTGACCGGGACGTCGTGGGTGACGGCGACGCCGTACTCCAGATCTCTCGCCATGCTGTGGTACAAATTCACACGGGGCTAAAACCTATGGCTCCCGGAAACGGCGTCCTCGTCCGGGGCTACTCCCGCGGCGCGACGCGCGTGCTGAGACAGATTCCGGAGCCAACGGGGAGGATGAACGACTCGAAGGCCGGGTCGGCCCGGACGTGGTCCACGTAGTCGGCGATGCCCGCCGTCTCCTCGCTGGCGTCCTCCGGCAGGGGTTCCTCATCCGCAAAGAACGCCGAGAGTGCCTCCACGTCGATGGGACCGCGAATCATGTTGTCGGCGACGATGACACCGCCCTCCGGCACCTTCTCCCGAACCTCCTCGAAGCCGTCGGTGTAGCGCGGCTTGTCGTGGTCGATGAGCACCAGGTCGAAGGGGCCGTCGTACTCCCCAACGACGTCAAGGGCATCGCCGAGTTCGTACTGAACGCGGTCGCCGTGGCCCGCGCGGGCGAGGAACGACCGCGCCATGTCCAGTTCTGCCTCGTCGATTTCCGTGAGGACGATTTCGTCGGCGCCGCCCGCGAGGAACCACGAGGCGCTGTAGCCGTAGCCAGAGCCGAACTCGAAGACGGTGCCAGCATCGGTCATCCGGGCGAGCAGCCGGAGCACGGCGCCCGCATCGGGGCCGATGATGGGGAACTCATGCTGGTGGGCGTAGGCCACCATCTCCCCCTGCACCTCGCTGTGGCTCGCGCCCGTCGCACGGATATATCGCTGGATGGCATCTGACTGCATACCGATACGTTGCGGAGAAGGGAGGTAAGCGTTTGGTCGCTCTCGGTGTCAGGCTGCCAGATAGCCGCCCAACAGCAGCAGGACGCTCAGGAGCACGGACGCGGCAAGCAGCGGCGTTCGAATCTCCTTCCCCGCCGTCTGGATACGCCCGTTGTCGAGTTCGCCCTCCATCTTGCTCATGGCCATCTCGACCAGTCCGGTGGTGACTAGCCAGAGCACCAGCATCGCGAGGACGATGTGGCCCCGCGGCGTCGAGAAGAGCGCGCCGTCTCCGTACCGCGTTGCCGCCATATGGCCACCAGTCACGACAAAAATCACGGCACCGATTCGGGTGAGCCAGCGGAGTCCGGAGCCCATCGCCATCGTCGGCACCGCGCCGATGTCGCCCGTTGCAATCAGCGGCTGCACTCGCCACGCGAAAAAGACCGTTGCGCCAGCCCAGAGGCCGGCAAACAGGAGGTGAATTGCATTGAACACCGTGTACACTGTCGACATAGACAGACGGTCGACCGGTCCCCGGATAAACTCGGCTGTACCGGTCCGTGGGCTGGGCGAATATCTCCGCACTCTTAAGTCCGGAGGCGCCCGACGTACAGCCATGTTCGACGAGGAAGACCTCGAGGCCATCCGGGAGGGTAAGGAGTCCTGGGAGGCGGAGACCTACGGCCCGACCGTCGACCGGTTCGGCGAGCGCAAAGAGCCGTTCACGACCGATACCGGCGGTCAGGAGGTCGACCCTCTCTACACGCCCGACGACATCGCCGAGACGGAGTACGACGAGGATATCGGGTTCCCTGGCGAGGAGCCCTACACCCGCGGCGTCTACTCAACGATGCACCGCGGCCGCCTCTGGACGATGCGCCAGTACGCCGGGATGGGGATGGCAAACGAGACCAACGAGCGGTTCCACTACCTGCTGGACCAAGGCCAGACCGGGCTGTCGATGGCGTTCGACCTCCCAACCCAGATGGGTCACGACTCCGACGCCGCGATGGCGGAGGGGGAGGTGGGGCGGTCTGGCGTGGCGATCGACTCCATCGAGGACATGAAGACCGTCTTCGATGGCATCCCGCTGGACGAGGTGTCGACCTCGATGACCATCAACGCCCCTGCGAGCGTGTTGCTCGCACTCTACATCGCCGTTGGCGACGAGCAGGGCGTGCCCCGAGAGGAGCTCCGGGGCACCATCCAGAACGACATCCTGAAAGAGTATGCCGCGCGCAACACCTACATCTACCCGCCCGCGGCGTCGATGCGACTCATCACGGATATTTTCGAGTTCTGCGCAGAAGAGACGCCGAAGTTCAACACCATCTCCATCTCGGGCTACCACATCCGGGAGGCGGGCTCGACGGCGGCACAGGAAATCGCGTTCACGCTGGGCGACGGCATCGAGTACGTCGAGGCGGCCATCGACGCCGGCCTTGACGTGGACGAGTTCGCGCCACAGCTCAGCTTCTTCTTCAACGCCCACAACAACATCTTCGAGGAGGTGGCGAAGTTCCGCGCAGCGCGGCGTATGTGGGCGACGATTATGGAGGAGCGTTTCGACGCGGAGAACCCCAAATCGAAGCAGCTGAAGTTCCACACCCAGACGGGTGGCTCGACGCTGACAGCCCAGCAGATTGAGAACAACGTCGTTCGAGTGTCCTACCAGGCCTTGGCCGCCGTCCTCGGCGGGACACAGAGCCTCCACACCAACGGGAAGGACGAGGCACTCGCACTCCCGACTGAGAAATCCGTCCGGACTGCGCTCCGAACCCAGCAGATTCTGGCCCACGAGTCCGGCGCAGCCGACACTATCGACCCGCTCGCGGGAAGTTACTACGTCGAGAGCCTCACGGACGAACTCGAAGAGGAGGCGTTCGACATCCTCGACGACGTGGACCAGCGCGGCGGGATGCGCGGGGCCATCGAGGACCAGTGGGTCCAGCGCCAGATTCAGGAGGTCGCCTTCGAGCGCCAGCAGGAGGTTGAGGATGGCGAGCGCATTATCGTCGGCGTCAACGAGTTCGAGGTCGAGGACGGTGAGCCAGAGATGGACCTTGAGTCCATCGACGAGGAGGACGAACAGCGACAGATCGACGGCCTCGAACAGGTTCGCGAGGAACGCGATACTCCGGTCGTCGAAACTGCACTCGCTGACCTCCGGACGGCTGCCGACGGCGAGGAGAACGTGATGCCCTACATCGTCGACGCGGTGAAAGCGAAGGCGACGGTCGGGGAGGTCTGTAACGTCATGCGAGAGGTGTTCAGCGAGTACGAGCAGGGCGTCTCGGTCTGACGAACGGCGATTTCTGAATGGTCACCGGGTTGCTGCAGACCGAGGGCGCAGTCCGACCAAACATGGCTGTCTGGGTTGTGGTTCACAAGGAGAATCTGGAGGGTTGCACGTAAGAAGCCCCAGCTCACCCCTCTGTCAGAAATCTACGGCAACGGCGTCCCGGGGAGCGCTTAGCGGAACGCTTCGTCTGGCGACGTGATGTTCGTCACGGTGACGATGTGAAGTACCTCGGGGGCAAGTGGTTCGAGACGCGAAGCGTCTCGTCATCACGGAAGACGAAGTCTTCCGTACGACCCCGAGGCTTCACCGTCTTGTCCGTGCCGTCCAGAAACGGACGGATGGACGCAGGCGAATTTAATTCCCCCCGACCTCCCCGTGAAGGGTTGGCTGGAATTAACACCCGAACACACCGTTGTGTCCGTGAGGGTTGGGGCCTCCACTGCCCCCGACAGTGCCCGTCGCACCACGTCAATGACGTGGATTTTGAGAGGCACCGCATTTCCATATCGTGTCTCAGTCAGCGTTGGATTAAGGTCTTTAATCCGTCTTTGGGGTGTTCTGACTGTCCCCTACTGTATGAATCGCGGTTAGTTAAAGATTCGTGTTGGCTTCACCCTCGGGGTCAAGTGGTTCGAGACGCTTCGCGTCTCGTCATCACGGAAATCGAAAATTTCCGTACGACCCCGAGGCACTCGCCTTGCTCATCTGTAGACGACTACGAACCGATTCCTGGCGACGCCCCCGTTCGACAGCTGTTCGCTGTCGAGAACGCCGCCGCCGAACTCGCAAACGGCCGGCCTGCGCTGGTGTTCCACCCTGCTGAGGGACTCTGGCGGCTCTTCGCGGGCCACGGATGGCAGATTGAGCGCGAAACGACCATCCTCCAGCCGGTTCCGTGGACGAAAGGCCACCTCACCGCCCACGTTGCGGAGGTCCGGGGCTACGCGAACTCGCTGCCCGACCCCCTCGGCAACCCACTGGTGACTGAGGCCGAGCGCATCGCAGCCGACACGGGCGATGCCGAGGTGGGCCGGATATACAGCGTCGCGATGGGGCTCCCCGAGTAGAGAGCCAGCGGACCCGGTAGGCCACCAGGGGAGCCGGCGAGCGGCATCCCCATGCGCGCCGGTGTGGGCGGGTTTTTCACCGCCCGGACGCAATCCCCTGTCAATGAGTCACGACCGGAAGCAGTCCGGCTTCAAGCAACGAACCCGCGTCGAGGACGCTCTCGCGGCGCTCCGGGATATCGTCGACCCCCACGGCCGGGTCGAGGACGTCCCAATCGCTGCCGCGGACGAACGGACGCTGGCGGCACCGCTCACCGCACCCGCCTCCGTCCCATCGGCCCCCGAAGCCGCCATGGACGGGTTCGCCGTCCGCGCGAGCGACACTTTCGGCTCCTCGGGTCGCTCCCCAGCCGTACTGCGAGCCGTCGACGCCGAACCCACGAAGGGTCACGTCGGCCCGGAAGAAGCCATCCGGGTCCACACCGGCAGCGCGCTCCCGGAGGGGGCGACGGCCGTGGTGATGGTCGAGGAAACCGAAACTGTCGGTGACGAAGTCGAGATATTCGACGCCGTCGCCGAGGGCGAGAATGTCGCAGCCGCGGGCGAAGACGTTGAGGAAGGGCAACACCTCTACAACGCTGGAACCGTCCTGCGGCCCTCCGATCTTGGCTTACTGAAGTCGGTCGGCTTCACCGAACTCCCCGTCTTCGAGAAGCCCGACGTGACCGTCATCCCGACCGGCGAGGAACTAGTGCAAGCGGACCCGGGCCCCGGTGAGACCATCGAGACGAACGGGCTGACCACGGCGCGGTTCGTGGAGCGCTGGGGCGGCACGGCTGACGAGCACGACGTCGTCGACGATAATCGCGAGGACCTGGCAGCCGCCATCCGCTCGGGCCTTGACAGCGACTTCGTGGTTACCACGGGTGGCTCCTCGGTGGGCCAGCGCGACCTGCTTCCGGAAGTACTCGCGGAGATGGGCGAGGTCCACGTCCACGGCGTCGCGCTCAAACCGGGCCACCCGTTCGGCTTCGCCGTCGTCGAGGAGACACCGGTGCTGATGCTGCCGGGCTACCCCGTCGCGACCATCATCAACGCCGTGCAGTTCCTCCGACCCGCGGTCAAGCAGGCGATGGACACGCCGGTGCCACCACACCCGACGACGCCGGCGCGGCTGCGTCGGAAAATCGTCAGCGAACCGGGCGTCCGGACGTTCGCCCGCGTCCGCCTCGAGGAGGAAGACGGCGAGCACGTCGCCACGCCCACCCGCGTTTCGGGGTCGGGCGTGCTCTCGAGTGTTGCGCTCGCTGACGGCTGGGTCGTCGTCGACGAAGCAGCCGAGGGACTCGACGCGGGTGAACGAGTCGCCGTCCAGAACTGGGAGGCGAGTCAATGAGCGACCGCAAGCAGTTCCGCGACCTCGCGACACCCGCCGAAGCCCACGAAGCCATCGCATCGCTGAACCTCGACCCCGAACCCGAAACCGTCCCGCTGGCCGAGGCGCGCGGCCGAATCCTCGCCGAGCGCGTCGACGCCGAACTCGACGTGCCGGGGTTCGACCGGGCCTCGATGGACGGCTACGCGGTTCGCGCCGCAGACACCTTCGGCGCTGACGAGGCCAACCCCGCGACGCTGACTGACGTCGGGACGGTCCACGCCGGCTCTGAACCGGACGTGTTCGTCGACGACGGCGAGTGTGCCGAAATCTCGACGGGTGCGGTGCTGCCCGACGGTGCCGACGCGGTGGTGATGATCGAGAAAACCGACGAGGTCGCCGACAGCGACGCAGTCGAAATTCGCACCTCGCTCGCGCCGGGCGACCACGTGATGCCCGCTGGCGCCGACATCGCCGCGGGCCAGCGCGCGCTCGGCCCCGGCACGGAGCTCACACCACGGGAAATCGGCCTGCTCTCCGCACTCGGGAAGGACGAACTCCGCGTCCGCGGGAAGCCCACCGTGGGCATCGTCTCGACGGGCGACGAACTGGTTCGGCCCGGCGAGGAACTCAACAGCGACGCCGGCCAAATCTACGACGTCAACAGCTACACCATCGCCGCCGGCGTTGAGGAGGCGGGCGGGGTGGCGAAGCTCTACCCCCACGCCGGCGACAGCATGGCGGCGATGGAGGAGACGCTCACAACCGCTGCCGACGAGTGTGACCTCGTGCTCTCCTCGGGGTCCACCTCCGCCTCTGCGGTGGACGTGGTCTACAAGGTCATCGAGGAGCGCGGCGAACTCCTGCTCCACGGCGTCTCAGTCAAGCCGGGGAAACCGATGCTCATCGGGCGGCTCGAGGAGAGCGCCTACGTTGGCCTGCCGGGCTACCCCGTCTCGGCACTCACCATCTTCCGGACGTTCGTCGCCCCAGCAATCCGCGGTGCTGCGGGCGTCCCCGAACCCCGAACAGCCACCGTCGAGGGAACGCTCGCCCAGGAGGAACGCTACAGCGAAGGCCGGACCCGGATGATGCCGGTCGGCCTCGTAGAAGACGAGTCGGGCGAGACGCTGGTCTACCCCGTCGACAAGGGCTCGGGAGCAACGACGAGCCTCGTCGAGGCCGACGGCGTGGTCGAAGTCGACGCCGACACGGAGTATCTCGCTGCAGGCGAGTCCGTCACCGTGACGCTGTTCTCCCCGAGCGTTCGCACGCCCGCACTCCTCGCGTTGGGTGAGGAAGACCCCGCGTTCGCTCGGCTTCTGGACCGCCTGCGCTCGAGTCGCTTCCTCCCCGTCGGGTCACGTGAGGGGCTGCGCCGTCTCCGCGACGGCCTGCCGGACGTGGCTGTCGTCGCCGGACCCACTCGACGAGAGGTGGACTCGGTGGAACTGGGCTCCTGGGAGCGCGAGTGGGGGCTGCTCGTCCCCGAGGGCAACCCCGACGCTATCGACGGGTTCGGAGACCTGGTCGACGCGGACCTACGGCTGGTGAACATGGACAGCCAGACCGGCCTCCGGGCGAGTGTCGACGCCGAACTCGACCGACTGGCGGCCGCTCGCGACGTCGACGCCCGGGAATTCCAAGGGAGAATTGACGGCTACGAGTTCACGTTGAAAGCCCACGAGAGCCCTGCTCGGCGGGTTCTCTCCGGCAAGGCGGATGCGGGCGTCGGCCTGCGCGCGACGGCCGAGCGCCTCGGCCTCACATTCGTTCCTGTCGGCACGCAGACGGTCCGGGTTCGGGCAAACCCCAACCGAGTAGAGAAGGCGGGCGTTGCGGATTTGAAAGCAGTGCTCACGGCCATCGAGGACGTGCTCACGGTGCTCCCTGGCTACTCCGCCTGAATTCCGAAAATGCTTCCCGACCCCCGCGTTTCGCTTTGGACATGAACCGCTCCTCGCGCCGCCGCGCGCTCCGTCTCGGCGGGGGCAGCATCGTCGCTGCCACGTTCGGTCTGCTCGCGGGCTGCTCGGCGCCGACTGACGGCAGTACCGCTACCCCTGAGGGCGAACGGATTCTCGCACTCGGCGACTCCTACACCATCGGCACCAGCGTCGCGCCCGAGGAGCGCTGGGTGACGAAGCTGGCCGAGAAGCGTCGTGGGGCGGGGTACACGGTCGCCGATCCAACCATCGTCGCGGAGAACGGCTGGACGACTACGGACCTGCACGAGGGGATAGACGACGCGAACCTCACCGACCAGTACGATCTCGTCACCCTGCTCATCGGCGCCAACAACTGCTTCCAGGAAGAGCGGCCAGGGGTGTTCCGACCGAAGTTCGCCGCCATGCTGGAGCGGGCGCTCGGCTTTGCGGCCGGCCCCGAGAGCCTCCTCGTCATCTCCGTGCCGAACTACACGCTCACCCCAGTCGGACAGCAGAATCAGCCACAGGAGCACGCGACGCGCCTGAACGCCTACAACAGCATCATCAGGGACGAAGCGTCGGCCGCCGGGACACGCTACGTGGACGTGGTGCCGCCATCCGAGAACGTGACTGCGAACCCCGACCTGATTGCGGAGGATGACCTGCACCCGTCCGGTGTGCAGTACGACCTATGGCTGGAGCGCATTTCTCCCGAAGCCATGGCGGCGCTGGAGCGCTAGCCCAGCACGGCTTCGAGTTCGTCGAACCGCTCGACGCGGTGGTCAGCGAGCACGCACTGGCCCCGCCGGTCGTGGCCGTGGCGCTCGACATGGATCGCGTCGAGCCCGGCGTTCCACGCGGCGCCAACGTCGCTGCTGCCGTCGCCCGCGAGCACGCCCGCCTGCGACGTGTCCACCCCGAGTTCGTTCATCGTGTGCGCAACGGGTGCCGGGTCTGGTTTCCAGCCCAGGTCGTCCGAACAGCAGACGAACGCGTCGAAGCGCGAGCGCAGGTCGAGCTGGTCCACCACCTCGTTCGCCAGAAACGGCGCGCAGTGGGTGACGACGCCAACCGGAACCTCCCCCTCCAGTGCATCGAGGAGGGCTGCGGCGTCGTCGTGGATGTAGGTCGCCTCCGCGCGGGCCTGTGGGTCTTCGACCTCGTGGAGTGCGGGCCAAAAGCGGGCGGGGTCGATACCCATCGTAGAGAGTTCGTCGCTCCGCGGGCCGCCGAGGCCGTGCCACAGGCGTTCGACCGCCGCATCGGAGAACTCCCGGCCGAGACGGTCACCGACGGCGGCGAACGCCTCCCGCCGGTAGCGCGGCTCGACATCGACGATTGTGCCGTCGAGGTCGAGGAGCCAGAAGTCGTACTCGGACATGGGTCACCTGCTAGCTATCGCTGGGATAAGTGCTTTTCGTGGCCGTGTGAGTCGCACGCTCACACCGCCTCGGTCGGCACGACGTGAACTGACGAGCCGAGATGCTGGCCGATGGCTTTGTCGGCGTCACCAGAAATCTCCGATTTCTGGTTGGCAGACGAGAGCCGTTGGCTCTCGTCGACGCTCTCGGCGTTGAACTGCGGGAGGTCAGCGGCGACAGCCTCACGGAGCGCCTCGCGGTAGGCCTGGTCCGTGCGGAGTTCTTTGAACGTTATCTCGACCACCTCGACATCCAGCCACTCGCTGGCGGCGCGGCGGAGCGGCGCTTCGTCGCTTACATCGCCGTTCCAGAGTCGAGTCTGGAAGAACCGCCAGTCGATATGCTCGGTCTCATCGCCCGGCTTTGGCGCGTGGAGCCGAAGGGTCGATTCGAACCGGTCTGGGGCGAGCGAGGCGTCGGCTGGCTGAACACGAAAGGCAATATCGAAGACGTATGCTGCCTGCATGGTCGTGCTACGCGCCGGGGCCTTCAGTGTTCGTCGTCACAGAGTTCCGCCAGCCGGATATCTTTCTTGGTGATGCCGCCGGCGTCGTGGGTGGTGAAGCGGACCTCCACCTCACCCCAGCGCAGCATCATCTCCGGGTGGTGGGACTCCTCCTCGGCAATCTCGGCCAGTTCGCCGAGGAAGGCCGCAGCGTCGAGATAGTCGTCGAACTCGTAGGTTCGGACGATCTCGTCGCGGTCTCGCTCCCAGTCATCGGGCACGCGGCGGTCCACTTCGTCGTTGTCTAGTACAGTTGCCATAGCTGAAGAGTAGGCGTGTAGTCAGGAAAAGCTTCGCCCGGTTCAGACGCTGTCGCCGCCGGCCTCACCCTCCGCAGTATCGGGGGTACCGGTGTCGGCCATGTCGGTGGTCGGGTCGAACAGCGCCATCGCGGTCCGAATGGTGTCCCAGTCGTCCTCGACGGCCGCCTCCCGGAGGCTCTTGGTCGGTGGGGCGAGCAACTGGGAGACCAGCGAATCCGCCATCGCCTCGACGGTCTCGCGCTGGTCCTCGTTTAGCTCTCCTTGAGCCTCGAGCTTGGTGAGCGCGCGGTCGAGCTCTCGGGATTTCATCCGCTCTGCGCCCTCGTACATGCCGCTGATGGCGTCGTCAGCGCGGGCGCGCTTGAACGAGGTGAGCAGCCGGTTGAACTCAGTGTCGATCATCGCCTCGACCCGTCGGGCCTCCGCACGGCGGCTGGCGTGGGCCTGCTCGGTGACGGCTTCCAGGTCGTCGATATCGTGAACGACGAGGCCCGGGAGTTCGTTTGTCGCCGGGTCGATGTCCCGAGGGCGAGCAATGTCGACACAGATGGCTTCCGTTCCCTCGAACACCGACGCCTCGAGCACCGTCTCCGGTGCGCCCGTCGCGGTGACCACGACGGACGCTTCGTCGATTGCGGCGGGGACGTCCGCGAGTGCGATGGCTTCGGCGTCGACGGTCACGTCCTGTGCGACGTGCTCGGCGTTCATGAGCGTCCGATTGGCCACGAACAGGTGGTCGACACCCGCGCCTTCGAGTGCGCGGGCAACGAGCGTTCCCATCTCACCAGCACCGAGCACGAGTGCAGTCTCGCCCGTGAGTTCGGCCTCCCGGGCGGCGAGTTCGACGGCGGCCGAGCCCATCGAGACCGTTCCCTCGTTGATGGCCGTCTCGGTTCGGGCTCGCTCGCCGACGTGGACGGCTTTGAGCATGGCTTCCTCGAGCACGGGGCCGATAGTTCCCTGTTCTTGGCCCCGTTCGAGGCTCTCTTTGACCTGGCCGATGATCTGGTCTTCGCCCAGAACGAGTGATTCGAGACCGCAGGCGACCCGCATCAGGTGGCGGATAGCCTCCTCGTGGCCGAAGCGTGTGACGGCGCCCTCCTGGACCTCTGTGGCGAAATCGGCGAGTGCCTCGTCACCCGCGGAGGCGGTGTCGGTGACGACGTACGCCTCCGCGCGATTGCAGGTCACGAGCACGACGGCTTCGCTGACGCCCGTTCGGGCGGCCAGCGCCGCGGTCGCCGTCTCCGGCTCCGCTGGCGCCGCGGACTCGATCTCCTCGACGGTCGCGAGCGTGTGTGAGACGCTCACGCCGGTGATGACTCCTCGGGTCACGTCTCTCTTAGCGGACGTAATCAGTCTGCCGGGTAAAAGCTTCCGAAGGCGGGCAACCGCAGGACGTGGCGGCGAAATTCGACCCCACGCACGGGGCGGGAGGCGTCTGCAGGTCAGGGGACCGGCGTGACGCCGTCTACGTGCTCGAGCCCCTCGATTGCGGCGGTCAGGGCCGCCTGGTCCACGCCGGCCTCGTAGTAGAAGACGAGGTCAAACGACCCCTCACGGAGGAGCTGCTGGCACTCCCAGACGAACGTCTCGTCGTCGATGGTCTTGCCCTGGAACTGGTTCGAAGAGAACTCCTCACTGTCGTTGCCCGCGTAGATGTACGTCTCCCCCTTCGCGGCGTGGTCGGCGATCACGTCGTTGAGCGCGACGGTGAGTTCGTGCATCTCCAGGTCTTCCTGTCCGGAGAGTTCGGTGTGGACCAGACAGCCTACGAGCTCGATGTCGCCCGGCTCAAGTAGGTTCGTGGCTCGCTGATAAAGGTCGTCGTCGACGGCGTCGGCCATGGCTCTACTCGGGGTAGCGAGGGTTTACCGGTGGCGGTTCGTGTCCGTGCCCCGTCAGGCCCACGCGAAAAGGCTATCCCCGCGCCCCCGTGAAAATGATGTGTGCGACTTCGGTACGTCATCCCCGCGCTGTTGCTCATCCCCCTCGTCGACGCCCTCCTACTGGTGGTCGTCGCCGACTACCTCGGGTGGCAAGCGACGGTGCTGCTGGTCGTGCTCACAGGACTGGTCGGCATGCTCCTCGTGCGCGCGGAGGGCCGCCACACGCTCAAACGGATTCAGGAGAAAGCCGCCCGCGGTGAGCCGCCGACGAACGAACTGCTCGACGGCGCGCTGCTCATCGCGGCGGGGGCGTTCCTCCTCACCCCGGGTGTGGTGACCGACGCCATCGGCTTCCTGCTCGCCATCCCGCCGACGCGCTACCCCATCCGGACGTTCCTCAAGCGGTTCGTGGTCATCCCCCAGTTGGACGCGAAGACGAACGGCTTCATCACCGGCGGCGTCTGGACGAGCGGCTTCCCGCAGGGCGACGCCGACGGCTCGGGCAACCCCTTCGGCGGCGACGACGGCCCCTTCGGCGGGAACGGGTCGTTCGAGTCCGACGACGACGGCAGTTCGGCGGACGTCTACGACGTGGATTCCGACGAGTACCGCGTTGACGACGAGTAACGGCGGAGAACCGAGAGCCGGCGGCGGGACAGCGAAAAGAAAGTCTTAACAGATATCCCGGCCAAGTCGAAGATGCGCTCGCCTGGGCCAATAGCTCAGTCAGGTTGAGCGCTCGGCTGATAACCGGGAGGCCCGCGGTTCAAATCCGCGTTGGCCCATCCAGGCACCGACCGTTCTTCGGTCGGCGCATTTCGGGCCGCTGTGGCTCCCCAGCCAAATCATCTCGGCGTTCTACAGTTCTGAGGTGTGGCTCTGTTCAGCGGGTAGAGGTGGTGAGATGAGTAGCCGCAGTGCTGCGGTGCGTGTAGCCGGAGGTACGTCCACAGCCCTACCCCACCGCACGCAGAAATCTCCAGGTGATGCACGGGAAGCAGGGATGGTTATAGAATTCGGGTGATAGAATGTTCCTGCCCAGTATTTCTCGATGCGGCAATAGATGCCGGATGACGAACGGCTGGTCGCCCGACTAGAACATGCGAGTTTCGACCAAGACTTGGTCGTCGTCGACGTGGCCTCGGGAGGAGGTCGTCAGGTGACGCCGGAGGCAGGCGAGCATCGGTACGTCAGGCCGAACTGGGGTCCCGACGGCGACGCGCTCTACCTGGCGACGAACGCGACTGGCGACACGATGTCACTCGCCCGGCTCGATCTCAAGAGCAGAGACATGGAGACGATTATCGACGGGGGCGAGTGGGACATCGAAACGGCGGTTTTCGAGCCCAATTCCGGGCGGTTGGCCTACAGCCGGAACGTCGACGGTCGTTCGGAGCTACACATTGGAACACTCTCTGGCGACACAGGCTGGACCGAGCAGCTCTCCCCATCGCTGCCGATCGGGAAGCTCGCCGGCTTCCGGCCGGCAGGCCAGCTTACCATCGGGTCGGAGGGGCGACGCGTCGCTGTCGCTTACGAACGTCCTGATGCGCCACCGACGGTCTACGTCGTCGACGTCGAGGACGGGACGGTATCGACGTGGACCAGGCCTTCGACAAGCGGAATTCCCGCCAGCACGTTCGAAGTGCCCGAGACCGTGCGCTACGAGACATTTGACGGGCGCGAGATACCGGCGCTGTTCAGCCTACCAGATGACCCGGGCGAGAGGGACACACCAGTTATCGTCGACATCCACGGCGGTCCAGAGGGACAGCAACGGCCGGGATTTGATCCCGGTAGACAGTATTTCCTGGACGCCGGCTATGCCGTGTTCGAGCCGAACGTTCGCGGATCGTTCGGCTACGGAAAGGCCTACGCTGCCCTTGACGACGTCGAGAACCGAATGGACTCGGTGAAGGACGTGCGAGCCGGCGTAGAGTGGCTTCACGAGCATGACGCCATCGATCCCGACAGAATCGTCGCCTATGGCGCTTCCTACGGCGGCTTCATGGTGCTTGCAAGTCTGACCGAATACCCCGACCTGTGGGCGGCCGGCGTCGACCGCGTCGGAATCGCAAACTTCGTGACGTTCCTCGAGAACACCAGCGACTGGCGACAGGACCACCGTGAGGCGGAGTACGGTACGCTTGAGGATGACCGGGAGTTCCTCGCGGAGATCAGCCCGCTCAACAATATCGATGCCATAAAGGCGCCAATCATCGTTCTCCACGGCGAGAACGACCCACGGGTTCCCGTTGAGGAGTCCCGCCAGCTGGCACGGGCCGCGAGCGAACACGTGCCGGTCGAAACATGCTACTTCCCCGATGAAGGGCACCAGTTCACAAAACTCAAGAACCGAATCACCACCTACCGGCGCATTATTGCGTTCCTTGAGGACCACGTCTGAAGTGAGTGAACCAAAGTCCTCCAGACCTGACTGCTCGCCGATGTCAATCTCTTCCAGGAGGTCCGGCGAGTCGTTCTGCGGATTGTTGACCCGATTCATAACGGGATACGCACGGAGTTCGTCAGGCGGGTACGGCTTACAAAGCGACTGCAGCTCGTCGACGCCGGTTCCGTTCAGCCAGGTGCTCTCACCCTGGGGTTCGAAGATGACGAGCATTCGAATGTGGATATCCGCGACGAGGTCGTTTGCATCCGTCGTGAGGATGGTGTAGGTGCCGAGGGTATCGCCATTCTGCTCCCACGTTTCCCAGAGACCGGCGTAGGCGTACGGCTCCCTGTTTGGACGCTCGATGCGGTACGGTTGTTTGCTTTCTCTCTGTCCTGTTCACTCGTAAAAGCCGCCAGCGAGGAGAAGGCATCGCCGCTGTTCGAACGCGTCTCGGAACATCGGCTTCTCGGGGACGGTCTCCGATCGGGTGTTGATCGGCCGAGGGATGTCGTCGGGATCGTCAGCCCAGTACGGAAGGAGGGCCCACTCGAGGTAGCCCATCACCTCGGGTTAGTCGTTCGTGATGGCGACGAGGGCGTTCCGTGGGGCGATATTGTACCGCTGTCGGATGGTGACGCCCTCCGTTGGTGTCGCGTGGAACCGGTTGCACAGAGTCCCGACCTCCGCGGCGAGTGAAGTCCGGCCACACATGGCTTCAAAAGGAGTGAGTTTTGCTTAAAGGTGAGGTTGGACGCTGATTACTCACTGAGAAACACTTCCGCCGCGCTCATGGATGGCGTCATCATCATGCTGTATCTGGAGATCGCTTTGGCTGGGTTGTCACTTCTTGGATGATCCCACGGTCGCAAGTGCTGAGTACGTCGACCGCATTCCTGCACGGCGGGCAAGACCCCTTAGCCGGTGTGCCTAAAGGCACATGGACAGCAAAATACACATGATAGAGTTCGCGGGCAGTCAAAGCCGATGGACTCGCTGCTCTGGGCGATGTGTTTCAGCCGTGAGCGAGTAGGGAGGGGTAGTTCACTCGACCGAAATGTCCTCGCCGATCGTGACAACGGGGTCGAACTCGTACCCTGCATCGGAAATCAGATCGGCGGCGCCTTCGTTTCGGTCGACGACTGAAATAATCCGCTCGACGGTTGCTCCCGACTCTTCGAGGATCTGAGCGGATTCTACTGCCGTCCCCCCTGTCATCGTGACGTCCTCCACAACGACCGCACGCATGCCTTTCCGAACATCTCCCTCGATACGCGCTTGCGTCCCTCGGAGTCCACTCCCCTTTCGGATGAAAACGGAGTCGATGCCCAGTTCGAGGGAGAGTGCTGTCACGAGCGGGACAGCGCCCAGTGACGGCCCCGCGATCAGGTCGCACGATTCGTCGACTCGTTCCGCGAGACAGTCCGTGATCGCGGCGAGAAGCTCGGGTCGCGTTTCGAACACGTACTTATCGACGTAGTAGTCGGACATCGTGTCGTCCGACAGCCGGAAACTCCCTCGCTTGATGGCGCCACTTTTCTCGATCCGGGCTGCGATATCAGTCATCACCTCCTCATTGGACGAACGGTGGTATAGTAGTGATTACCGAACGTTTTTAACCGCCTATCAGCTTGTTATAGTCTCTCATGGAAGATCCTCCCTACACGGACTCCGTCGATCTGGATCGCATGCAGCGCCGTCTAGACGAAATCATGAGCATCGGGAAAACCGAAGAGGGAGGGGTTACGCGGCTGGCGTACTCCGAGGAGGAGAGTGAGGCGTTCGAGTACGTCAGATCGGAACTGGACAATTCGCTCGAGATACGCACGGACTCACTCGGGAATCTCTACGCGAGTCCGGACCTGGACTCCGCAGAGACCACACTCGTCGGGAGCCATCTCGATTCCGTCTACAACGGTGGGCGACTCGACGGAGCACTCGGAGTCGTGGTTGCCATGGAAGCCATGGATGTCGTCGAAACGGCCGAGACGAGTTCAGCGGTCCCCCCTACTCTCGTCGTGTTTCGGGGCGAAGAATCGGCCCGGTTCGGCAGCCATACGATCGGTAGTCGAGGAGCACTCGGGATGTTGACGGTCGAGGATTTTTCCCGAGCCGATCAGAACGACGTTCCGCTTTGGTTGGCGATGCAGCGTGATGGCCACCAGCCCTCCGACCTGTCCGAACCGATGCTAGATCTCTCACGGGTCCGTCGGTTCTACGAGACGCACATCGAACAAGGACGGGTCCTCGACGAGTCTGACAACGATCTGGGGATCGTGACGAGCATCCGTGCCCCTGTCCGGTACAACGTGACGGTCGAGGGCGCGTACGATCACTCTGGGGCGACCCCGATGGACCTGCGGGAGGACGCCCTGGCGGCGGCCGGGGAGATGATCACCGCCGTCGAACAGGTTGCCTCAGATACTGGCGCCGTCGTGGCGACAGTCGGCGATATCACCGCCCGCGACGGCGCGATAAACAAAGTCTGTGGAGAGGTGGCCTTTCCGTTAGACATCCGGAGTGACGAGGTTCCATCTCGGGACGAGGTCGAGCGCGGTATTTTGAACGAGTTTTCACGGATCACTGATAGACGCGACGTGACGGTCTCGAAAGAAGAAATCGACCGGTCCGATCCGGTCTCGCTCTCGAAAAATGCCATCGACGAACTTACAGACGCGGTATCTGCTACCGGCGCGGAGTATCTGCAGCTTCCCAGCGGGGGTGGCCACGACGCCATGAACTTCCAGCAAGCAGGCATCCCGACTGGAATGTTGTTCGTCCCGAGCGTCAGGGGAATCAGTCACAGTCCAGAGGAGGAGACGTATCCCGAATCCATCCGGTCTGCAGCGATTGCGACGGCACATGTGTTAGCTAATCCTGACGCGTAAGAAGGAGCGGAATGCAGCGGGAGCGCACCCTCCCAGAGAACGAGCGTATATCGGCTACGGACAAACAATTATTGACTGTTTCACTGGTTACTGACCGGGAAGTGTCCCTGTCGTTGATCTCTGGGAGTGGTGTTTTCGTCGCGACTCCGTGATATCGCGCTTAGATGTAACGACCGAGTATTTGCACATCAGTGCAATCGACGCCATCGCATGGAACTCGGCAGCGAGCCTGCAAGAGAGCTAGTCAGGTGGGACAGATCGTCAGCCGGAACGTGGCAGCTCAGTTTGAGAGTCGGGTGCGGGCCCGACTGGTTAGAGCGTACCGGCGCAGTCGTCACCGACGTATCCACCGACTCGTGCCGACGAGGTCCTCCCCGTCTTGTTCCTTCCTGAGGAGCGCTTGGGTCATGTGGCCGGCGTGCTCGGCGTGGCGGTGGTAGGCGAGTTCGTCGAAGAGGTCGTGGTAGACCTGCATCCGGGTTGGGCCGGAGTCCTCTGGTGTCGTCCCCATGGTCGGGTGGTGTGAGAGGAGGGCAAAAGGGGTGAGCCATGGGCGGAGTGGAAGTGAAAGTGGACCGAACGTGAGCAGAATTCAGAAACCCCATTGCCAACCTCACAGTGACAGAGGGTGACTACGTGAGTTGGCGGGTGTTTTGGAATATTTGCAGAAAGCCTCGACATCGTCTTTGTTGGCATCGCTCTGTTCGCGGCGCTCGAGAACTAATGTTGCTACCAAGACCTTTCGAAACCCCCGACACCTCAGTACTCGTACAACGAAACCACGTACGGCAGCCGATTCAGCATCCAAATCGCCACCGGGAGGCCGATAATCGTGATCGCCAGCAGGGCCGCCAGATTCCCCCACAGAAACCCGAGCCACCAGCCGATGAAGACGAAATACACCGCACGAACCAGAACCGAGGGCTGGTCCGTCGGCGTCTCCGGGTCGATGTCTCGCTTTGGCTGCAGAATCAGCACCCTCGGGACGTTGTTGACCAGCATAATCCCGACCGGGATGCCGACGACAGTCGCGAAGAAAAACACCGCGACGTTGACCAGGATGGGCGTGGCCCACCAGCCGATGAAGACGAACCAGAGCAGTCGAACCGGTAGCGAGTGGTCTTCCATAGCGCGTGTAGGTGGGAAGCACTGAAAACCCTGCCGCGGTAGGAACCCGAGCGGAGTCGGGGGCTAGACCGCTTCATCACCCCGTCGGGTAGAGTTGTGGACGAATCTACACCGCCAACTTCTCGCGGAACGTCTTCTTGACCTTCTCGATTTTCGGCTGGGCGTGCATCGAGCAGTAGGCGTCGTTGGGGTTCTTTTTGAAGTAGTCCTGGTGGGGCTCCTCGGCGCGGTAGAACGTCTCCAATCGCTCGATTTCGGTCACCACATCGTCGTCGTAGCCGCCGGATTCCGCCAGCGCCTCGACGAACGACTGCGCCAGTTCGAGCTGCTCGTCGTCGTGGGCGAGCACGATAGAGCGGTACTGTGAGCCCACGTCCGGCCCCTGCCGGTTCAGCTGTGTCGGGTCGTGGATGGTGAAGAAGACCTCCAGCAGCTCCTCGTAGCTGATGGTCTCGGGCTTGTACTCGAGCTGGACGACCTCCGCGTGGCCAGTGTTCCCAGAGCAGACCGCTCTGTACGTCGGATTCTCGGTGTCGCCGCCGGCGTAGCCGGAGGTGACTGATTCGACGCCATCGAGCGGTTCGAGCGCCGCTTCGATACACCAGAAACAGCCACCGCCGAACGTTGCTTTTGCGGTCATACACGATTGTTGGGGCGCTGGGCGTATGTAGTTGGCGCGGGCACACCACAGGAGAGCGAGAATCCACCGTATGAGCCCGCCTGCTTGCCCTCCTCTCGGTTTTGGGCTGCTCGTCTCGGGATGGCGCGCTGGTGGCTCGGAACGCATGGGCAGGACCTGCTCGGCATCATCATCTTCGTCGCCGGCTACGGGCTGTCGCGCTGGCTGGTATGGCGACGATGGCTCCGGGATGTCTCCGTCGTCGGCCCCGATAGCTAACGGCGAGAACAGAAGTTTAAAGCGGCGTTCGGACCGAGTGGTGCCAAGAGATGCTTCCGCTCCAGGTCATCGACAGTTTCCTGCTCAACTACGAGATCGGGCAGGTGCTGTTGCTCGTGTTCGTCCTGGGAACGCTGGGCCTGTTTCCGCTCGGCTCCCGAAAGGTGCTCGGCCTCCACTTCACCAGCTTCGGGCTACTGTTCCTCCTGACGCCCCAAGCGATTAACTCCAAAATCTATCTGTTCATCGGGCTCTCACTGCTCGTGCTCGGCCCGATGCTGTTCACGACGGGCGACGACTGAAACCGGTCGCAGCACACGACCTGCCGTATTCACGAGAGTCTCGCTCTCGTGAGCCACCCAGAACGCATCGCGTTCTGGTGACGAGCGTGTAACTCACCGAACGCCACCTTTTTCGTCCGGTCCTCGATATCCACAGCCATGCGAACCGTCCGGGCCCCCGCGACAAGCGCCAATCTCGGCAGCGGCTTCGACACGTTCGGTGTCGCCCTCGGGCGCCCGGCCGACGTCGTCCGCGTCGAGCGCGCCGAGTGCACCACCATCGAAGTGACCGGCGCCGGCGCCCAGTATATCCCTGAAGACCCGGACCGCAACACCGTCGGCGCCGTCGCGGAGGCGCTCGACGCCCCTGCACACATCCAGATCGACAAGGGCGTCCGGCCCGCGTCCGGGCTGGGCTCCTCAGCGGCCTCGGCAGCGGGCGCCGCCCTTGCGCTCAACGATCTCTACGACCGCGGCCTGAGTCGGCAGGAACTGGTCGGCATCGCCGCAGAGGGGGAAGCAGTCGTCGCCGGCATCGCCCACGCCGACAACGTCGCGCCCGCGCTGCTGGGCGGCTTCACCATCGCCACCGCTGACGGCATCCACTCCGTTCCCGCGAACATCCCGCTGGTAGTCTGTCTCCCCGAGGAACCAATTTCCACCCGCGACGCGCGCCGGGTAGTCCCCCAGACCGCGACCATCGAGGAGCTGGTCGAGACGGTAGGAAACGCCTCGACGCTGACGCTCGGGATGTGTCGCTCTAACCCCGAACTGGTGGGGAGGGGGATGGCCGACGAGGTCGTCACCCCGCACCGCGCGGCCCTCATCGACGGCTACGACGACGCCGTCGCGGCCGCCGAGGAGGCGGGCGCCCACGGCGTCACCGTCAGCGGCTCCGGCCCCGGCGTACTCGCGGTCTGTCCGGCCGACGCGCGCCGTGACGTGGCCAGTGCGATGGTCGGCGCGTTCGGAGAGAACGGTGAGAACGCACGCGCCTACCGAACGTGGGTCGGGAGCGGCGCGGAGATTCTGTAGAGACACCAGGACTCCGAAACGACGAACAACCCGGCCGACCTACGCTTCTCGCAGTCGCTCGTAGGCCTCGTTCACCTGCTGGAACGTCTCCTGGTCCCCGCCATCGGCGTCGGGGTGGACCTCCTTGACCCGTTCGCGGTAGGCCTGTCGCACCGTCGCGGGTTCGGCGTTGGCGTCGACACCGAGGATTCTGGCGGCCTCGCGGCGGGCGAGTGCGTCGCTGGACTGTGTGCGTCGGCGCCCGCGTTCCGCACCCGCTCGTGCTCGGCCGCGCCCAGCCCGAGTGCGCCCCCTCGTGGCCCGCTCCCGGGCTTCCTCGGCGAACCGACTCCGGCCACCGGGCTCGCGTTCGCCACGGGTAGCTCGTGCCTGTCGCGCTTCTTCCGGCGTGACGCGGCGGTACCCCCCGAACGGGGCCCGCCCAGTCGCCCCCATAAAGACGAGATACGCCGCGACGCCGAACGGCACCGCAAGCACGAGGAGGAACGGCTGTCGCGCGAGGGCGACGACCGCCAGCAGCACCGCCAGCCCGGCGAACACTCCGGCCAACACGATGCCGACGGTGTCACGGTCGAACTCCACAGTGCGGATAAGGAAGCCGGACACCTAAGCCCCTCGCCGGCGGCCCCGATTCGCAAATTACCGGTGACGATTCAACCGCTTTTTGAGGTTCTTCGCAGCCTCACCAGCTGCGGCGAAGTACGCCTCCTCGGGCGTATCCATCCCGTCAGAGGGCCCTGAGACGGTGTTCCGGCCCACCTCTTCACCGGCGAAGATGATGCCGCGTGAGGAGTTTACGACGCCAACGTCCTGGCCGTTCCACGTGGTCAGGCCGTGTTCGATGGCCGCTTCGGCGTCACCGCCCTGTGCGCCAACGCCGGGCACGAGGAAGGGAATCTCCGGGACGGACTCGCGGAGCTCCTCCAGTTCCTCGGGCGCAGTGGCACCGACGACGAGGCCGATGTTGTCGTGCTCGTTCCAAAGCTCCGCCAGCGCCGCCACGCGCTGGTAGAGTGGTTCGCCGGAAGCGAGTTCGAGCCCCTGCAGGTCGGCGCCGCCGGGGTTGGAGGTACGACAGAGGACGAAAATCCCCTTCTCCGGCCGTTCGAGGAAGGGTTGGAGTGAGTCCTGCCCCATGTAGGGGTTGACGGTGATAGCGTCCACCTCGTCCAGAATCTCGGCGTACTGGCGCGCGGTGTTGCCGATATCGCCCCGTTTCGCGTCGAGCAGAACGGGCACTCCTTTCCCGTGAGCGTAAGCCACGGTCTCCCGGAGCGAGCGCCACCCCTCGGCGTCCTCGTAGAACGCGGCGTTTGGCTTGTAACAGGCGGCGTGCTCGTGGGTGGCGTCGATGATTCGGCGGTTGAACGCCCAGCGCGGCATATCGTGGTCATCGAGGAAGCCAGGGAGGCGATCCAAATCGGCGTCGAGACCGACGGAAACGACGCTATCTACCTCATCAATTCGAGCGGCGAGGTCGTCGAAGAAGGACATACCGGGAGCGCGTACCCGGTGGTCAAGAACCCTGCCGTTCGCGGTCGGACTCGTCGGCAGGTGGGGTGACCTCCTCTTCGCCTATATCTGCATCTCGGGCCGCAGTGAGTTTGGTCTCGAGGTCCTCGATGCGGCGCTGCAGTCTGGTGAGTTCCTCGTCCTCGCCGCGGTTGGCGGACCAGCGTCCGAGCAGGAAGAGCCCGACACCGACACCGATGGGGATGACGGCCATGAACAGGAACAGGACGAACACGATGAGGAGCTCCGGGCCACCGGGGATGGCGCCGAACAGTGGAACCATAGCCGGTTGCTGGGCCGCCTCGGATATGTGTTTTCTCCCGGTCAGGCGTCGTCCGTTCGGTCCTCAGTCGCTTCGCCGGTATCGTCTCCCTCAGCCGCTTCTTCAACGGCGAGTTCGGCTTCGAGTTCCTCGACGCGAGCCTTCATCTCGGCCATTTCGTCGTCGTTCCCGCCCGAGCGATTCAGCAGGAAGACAACGACAGCCACCAGCGGGCCGAACAGCAACAGCAGGACGAGCAGGATAATCAGCAGTTCCGGTCCGCCTGGAATCGCACCGAACAGGAGCATAGGCGAACGCACAGGTCGAGGCGATATGGGCCTTTTCCCTCTCGCCATGCCGTCGAAACGATTTTGAGAAATAGCGGGGCAGGACACAATGGTCGGTCTAGTCCACCGATATGCACTGAGTCGACGCGTGAGGACTCAAGGGGAACAATCAAGCGGGCGACTGAGTAGCGGCTGTTACCGCCCGTCGTACACAACGTCGCCGTCGACGACGGTTAGCGCCACATCGATCTCCGAAATCCCCTCCTGATTCTCCCACGGCGATTCCTCGAGCACCGTGAAGTCCGCGAGCTTTCCTGTCTCGACAGTTCCCAATCGGCCCTCGTCGAAGCCGGCGTAGGCCGCCCCGAGCGTGTAGGCCCGCAGCGCCTCGGTCACGGAGAGCTGCTGGGCGTCCACCTCGGTGTTGACTGCCTCGTCGATGCCCGCGAGCGGGTCCAGCGGCATGCAGTCCGAGCCGAACGCCAGCGGCGCGCCAACCTCGTTGAGTTGCGCGTAGCGGTTGGTTTCGAACCGCCGGTCGCCCAGCCGGGACTCATAGAGCCCGCCGTCTTTCGCCCACTTGAGGAAGTTGGGCTGGACGGAGGCGACGACGCCCGTCTCGCCGAAGCGCTCGATAGCTTCCTCGGACGCGAGTTCGACGTGTTCGACGCGGTGGCGCATCCCGCCGGGGTCGTCGGTCTGCTCGAAAGCGTCGAGCACCGCGTCGATAGCCACGTCGCCGATTGCGTGGGCAGTGACCTGAAAGCCGGCTGCGTCAGCCGTTTCGACGATGTCGTGTAGTTCGTCCGGGTCGACGACCCACGAACCGTTCTCGCTGGTGTCGTCGTCGTAGGGTGTCGATATCTTGGCTGTCCGACCGCCGAAACTGCCGTCGGTGTAGGTCTTAACCGCGCCCGTCTGAACCATCTCGGAGCCGTGGTTGGTCCGCAGGCCGGTCTCGATGAGTGCGTCGAGATGATCCGACCAGTAGTTCAGCCGAACGCGGAGCGAGAGTTCTCCGGCGAGCTCCATCTCGCGGTAGAGTTGCGGCGAGTAGGAGCCCCGGACCATGTCGTGGACTCCCGTCACCCCGAGTTCGTTGGCGCGGGCCTGCGCGGCCGTGACGAGGCGCTCGGTTTCGGCGGCGTCGGGCGCGACGGCGTCGTAGAGCACGTCCACCGCTTTCTCGACGAGGACGCCTGTGGGCTCACCGTTCTCGTAGTGAACGTCAGCCTCCGCCATCTCGTCCTCATATCGGTCGAGGACAACGCTGTTGACCGAGGCAACGTGCATATCCTCGCGGAACGCGACGACGGGGCGCTCCGCGGAAACGGCGTCTAAATCCGCCTTATCAGGGTAGCGGTTCTCGGGCCAGCGGCTCTCATCGTAGCCGTAGCCCAGCACCCACTCCGGTGCGTCGGGGTCGGCGGTCTCCTGTTCGCGCTCGCGAAGCAGCGAGACGGCTTCGTTTAGGTCGTCGGCCGCCGAGAGGTCGGCGTTAACGAGGGAGCGCCCGAGTGTCTCCATGTGGGTGTGGGCGTCGATGAACCCCGGCAGGAGGACGCGGCCCTCGAGGTCGACGACTTCGGTTTCGGTGCCCGCGAGGAACTCCACGTCGTAGGTGGAGCCCAGCCGGACGACCTCGCCGCTGCGGACGGCAACGGCCTCGAAGGTCTCGTCGGGGTCGGTCAGCGTGTGGATCTCGCCGTCGAGAAAGACGGTGTCGGCGGCCTCGGTCATACCGAGAGGGGAGGCGGCAGCAGGCAAAACGGTTCGGGAAGCGGTCGCGGGCAGACTGGCGACGGAGAGGCGGACAGTCGCCTCCGACAGCCGCCGCCGGACCGGTACGTGCCGGAGCCGGGAATCAACGCCGGACCGGGAGACCGCGGCTCCGGCAACCAACGCCGGACCAGTATGTGCCGGAGCCGGCAACCAACGCCGGACCGGTAACGGTTTGGCCCGCCAAACGGAACGCCGAGCCATGAACGAGTACGACGCCGACGCGGCCGAGGAACTGGCCGACCGGGTCCGCACAGGCGACCTCCGACTCTACGAACTGGAGGACCACGCCGACGCCGACACCGCTGCCGCCGCCCGACGACGACTAGTCGAGGAGCACTCCGGTGCCGACCTCTCGACCACCGCGGAGTACGCCCTCGACGCCGAGCAGGCTTCCGAGAGCGCCATCGAGAACATGATTGGGGCTGCCCAGATTCCGATGGGTGTCGCCGGTCCCGTCACCATCGACGGCGGCGCCTACGACGGCGAGACGTACCTGCCGCTGGCGACGACGGAGGGGGCGCTGCTGGCTTCGGTCAACCGCGGCCTCTCAGTCATCGACGACAGCGGTGGCGCCGCTGCTCGCATCACCAAGCGGGGGATGACCCGTGCGCCGGTGTTCCGGGTGAGCGGCATCGCCGAGGGGCAGGCACTTGCTGACTGGACCCGTGACAACGTCGAGAAACTACGGGCGGCCGCCGAGTCGACGACGAGCCACGGGAAACTCATGGACGTAACCCCCTACGTCGTCGCGGACAACGTCTACCTGCGGTTCCGCTACGACACCGCCGACGCGATGGGGATGAACATGGCCACCATCGCTACCCAAGCGGCCGCCGACGTGGTTGAGGCCGAAACCGACGCCTCGCTGGTCGCGCTCTCGGGCAACATGTGCACGGACAAGAAGCCCGCCGCGATCAACGCCGTCGAGGGGCGCGGCCGCAGCGTCACCGCGGAGGTGAAGATTCCACGCGAGATGGTCGAGAAGACGCTCAAGACCAGTCCTGAGGCCATCAGCGAGGTCAACACCCGGAAGAACCTACTCGGCAGCGCGAAAGCCGCGAGTCTGGGGTTCAACGCACAGGCTGCCAACGTCGTCGCTGCGATGTATCTTGCGACGGGACAGGACGCCGCACAGGTGGTCGAGGGGAGCAACGCCATCGTCTCGATGGAGGCCCGCGAGGACGGCCTCTACGCGGCGATTTCGATGGCGAGCATCGAAGTCGGCACCGTCGGCGGCGGGACGAAGCTCCCGACGCAGGCAGAGGGGCTTGACGTGCTGGGGATCCGCGGCGGCGGCGACCCGGCAGGGTCGAACGCGGACGCGCTCGCGGAGTGTGTGGCCGTGGGCGCGCTGGCGGGCGAACTCTCGCTGCTCTCGGCGCTCGCTTCGCGCCATCTTTCGAGTGCTCACGAACAGTTGGGTCGGTAGACGCCGCTGCGGGAGTTCTTCTGGCGACAGCGGAGAGTACCGCGACAGTGAAGGCGAACAACACCGCGGAGTTCCCTTGATCTCGGAGAACCCGCACCGCCCAGCATCCACACCCTCCCCAACCGATTCGCTCACTCCCGCTGGTCGCTCGCGTCATCCCTCGCGCGCTCGCTCACGCCCGGAGGCGTTCGCGTCGCGCGCCACCACGGCGCCGGACTCACACTAACCGCAAGCCACCACCGGACTGAATCACTTCGCCCTGGCGCCGCAGTTTCTCCAGCAGTTTCTCCGCGGCACCGCGAGGAACGCCGTCCTCGACTGCTTTTTCGAGAATTTCCTCCTCAGTTCCCTCGTCTCGGACCGCATCCCGGACGATCTCGTCACGGCTCCGGGATTTCTCCCGCGTGGTGTCGCCGGCGGCCGCCACTTCGTCGGGGTCGACCCCCGACTCCTCGAGATACTCGCGTTCGGAGAGCCCGCTCTCCTCGGCCATCGTCTCGAGTTCCGAAACGTGGGCCACATCGGCGAACGCCTCACTGTCGCCGTGTTTCTTCGCCAGCAGCGCGGCGCGAGCCTCGCGGGCGGCGTCGCGGTCCTCGCTCTCGAAAAATCGCTTCAGCTTCTTGGTCTGGTGGCGGCGGCCACAGGTCGGGCAAGTGGCGGAGTCGCTCTCGCGGGGGTCCGTCAGCAGCCAGTAGGCTCCGCAGTCGGTGCAGCCGACGACGGCGTACATGCTGGGGAGTGGTGCGCTTTCGGTCATGAATCCTCCGCTCGGCTGTGATGGACTGCCTGCATCCCCGTACTTTTCCGATCCACCCCCGACTTCACGAATATGCGCGTACTCGTCACCGGCTCGGAAGGCCGCGTCGCATCCGGTATCAAGCAGCATCTCGACGGAGACTCCCCCCACGAGTTCGTCTACCTCGACCGCGAGGATGCCCCGGACGTGGATTTCGTCGCCGATATCTCCGATTACGAGGCCATCCGCCCAGCGTTCGACGGCGTCGATGCAGTGGTCCACCTCGCCGCGAATCCCGCGGTCTCCGCGTCGTGGGAGTCAGTCGAGCAGAGCAACCTCATCGGTACCCGGAACGTGCTCGAAGCCGCCTCAGACGCCGAGGTCGAGCGATTCCTCTTTGCCTCCTCCATCCACGCCGCGGGGATGTGGGAAGAAGAGGGCAAGCCCGAGATATACGAACTCGACGACGAGACGAACGTCACGGTGGACGACGACGAGCGGCCCGATTCGTACTACGGCGTGTCGAAAGCCTATGGCGAGGATCTGGGGCGGTTCTACATCGAGCAGCGGGAGTACCCAAAGCAGTTCTACGCGACCCGTATCGCCAGCATCCGCGGCGGGCTCTACGACAACCCCTACGGCGACGCCGAGAAGGGCGTCGAGCGCGGTGACTGGGAGCGCGGCGGTCCGAAATATACGGAGCAGGTCAAGCGCCTGAAGGGGACGTGGCTCTCCCTACGGGACTGGGCGCAGTTGGTGGAGCTGTGTCTGACTGATGAGGAGACGGAGTTCGGGATTTTCTTCGCGACCAGCGACAACCCCCGGAGCTGGTTCGACCTCGAGCACACGAAAGAACTGCTGGGCTACGAGCCCGAGGATTCGGCGAGTGATTGGCAGTCGCCGCCATCCGAGTTGTTGGAGTAACAGCAGCGTCGCGGGTTTTCGGGTGGTGTTGCGCGTTTTGGCTCTGTTGAATTCCTATTCTTCAGACAGATTTCGTGTGAAACAGTCGTTCAGTATATGTGCGAGTGTAGCATCCGCGAGCGAAGCGAGCGGTTCCCCGGACCCGACCGTAGGGAGGGTCCGCCCTTTTGGCATCAACGGGTTTTGCCGGGGTTCGACCGAGCGGAGCGAGGGAGGACCCCGGTAAAAGAGGTTGCTGTATTGACCGCACGGAATCAGAGTATGTCCTCTGGGAAGGATTTCAACAAAGTCCGTGTTTTCGAAAGTATGCTGGGCTTGGGAGGGACCGGTAACAGCATCAGGAGGACTATCGTTGACCACGTGTACAGCACCGCTTCCTGCTCCACAGCCACAAGGCTCGCGGCTCCTCCGTCGCCGCTCGCTTTCCGAGGGAGTTTTCCTCTCGATTCCTCCCCAGCCGGTTCGTTCGGGAGTAACGCTCGCGCACCCTCCTGAAGAGCACAGCTCACCCGTCCCTCGTTCGTTGCATCGCCGGCTTCGCCGGCTGCTAGCGGGATCTTCGATCCCACCCTACTCACGAGGACCTCGCGTCGACACCTGCGGAGCGGTGGCAGTGGACGCGCGGCCTCGCACCGGTCGCGAGGCCGTGGGGAGGATGCGGGGAAGACCATCGCGGGGCTGTGCAGGTCCTCCGAGGCCAAGGGAACTCCGCGGTACTGTTCGCTGTCGCGGTCACAGAAGCCACACTGTCCACAATCACCGAAACTCCATCACGCAAAAACGAACCATCACCGAAACAAATCTATCTGAATCAGTCCCGAAGGACATCCAGCCGGAACTCGAACGCGGAGACAGGAACCTCCAGTTCGCGTTCGACCAACAACCTCGGGTGGACCTCACCCAAAACCCCCGCGGACTCCCCATCAATCACCACGTCCGCCACCCGGCCGTCGATGAAGCTCGGGTGCTCGGTCGCCGGCGTCTCCAGATCTACGTCGAACTCGGTCGCCAATGCCTGGAGCCGGCCCTTGATGTCCTCGTAGGTGGCGTCCGTGCGGGCGATAGCGCCCGCGACCGTCTGGTGCTCGGAGACACCAGTGTTCGCCGACTCGTCGCGGTGGGCCGTAAAGCCCACTTCCGAAAGCTCCTGCGGGTACCGTCGGTGGGTGTTGTTCTCGAGGACGTGCAGCAGCGAGGGCAGCGCCCACGTCCGGAGCATCGTGTAGTCCTCGCTGTAGGCGGAGGTGACGTTCACCGCCTCCTCACCCCCGAGCACGTCGGTTCCCTCCTCGACAGCCATGCGGTCGTAGTTCTCCGCGGGCGAGGAGAGGTGGAAGTTCAGCAGGTCCTCGAACCCCATGCCGACCAGCGCGGTCCGCACCCCGCGTTCGAGGCGGCTGCGCTCGTGTCGGCCGCCGATCGTCCCGATGTCGGGGTATTTCGGCTCGAGTTTGTCGAATCCGTAGGCCCGACCCACGTCGTCGACGAGGTCCGAGGGGTGGAGCACGTCGACGCGGTAGGGCGGAATCTCCACCTCGTAGGTCTTGCTCCGCGGCTTCGCCGCGTCGCTTTTCGAGGCGCTCCGCGCCTCAGGTGTTTCCTCGCCGAGCTTCACCATCGCGTTCAGTCCCGAGCGGGCGAAGAGGTCCTGTACCTCGTCCATCCCGAGTTCGATGCCCAGCGTGGTCTCGATGCGGTCGTGACCCACCGTCTTCTCCCGGGTGTCGAGTTCCGGGCGCACGAGGTGGTCGCCATCGCGGTCGCCGGGCGCGTCCGGGTCGTAGACCACGTCGACCTCCTCGATGGTCGCGCCACGGGCGTCCAGCGCGTAGCAAACGATAGCGAGCATCCGGTCGATAGTCCACTGGTCGGTCCCGGTCATCTCCACGAACAGTTCCCGAGACGCCGTACTGACTTCGGTGCGGCGGCCGTTGATGACCGGCGGGAACGAGAACAGCCCGAGTTCGTCGTAGATGGCGGGATACCGCTCGTACTCCGCAACCACGTCGGCGTATTTCTCGCCTGTCGGATGTTCAGCGAGCACGCCGGCAGGGCTGAGTTCCTTGTCAGAATCGAGCGGGACGAACGTGTCACCCTCGGGGTCGACACCGCGGTAGGTGATGGTCGGCCCGGTGGCGTCACTGTGCGTCTCGCCGCCCGGCGCGTCAGATCGGTTCGCGCCGCCCCTACCGACGGGTGTGAGCTCAGCGGGCGCGTCGGGTTCGTCCTGCGTGTTGCCGACGAGCGCTTTTTCCTCGATGCGCTCGCCTTTCAGCATCGTGAGGTCGTGGATGCCGATGGCGCCCTTCGCCCGGCCCCGGCCCATCGTGGCGTGGAGTTTCTCCTGCAACTGGATGAGCGAGTCGAGCGCAGCCTCGTCCAGATCGACGCCGCGCACGACGGCGCCGGTGACGTAGGGGCGCTCCTCGGGCACGGAGTCTTCGACCTGGATGGTCCAGTCCGAATCGTTGACCTCGGGGATGTAGACCCCCGTGTCGTCGCCGTACTGGTAGCGCAGCGAGCGCGCAACACCCTCGACAGAGAGGCGGTCGAGGCGGTCCGGTGCGAACTCGAACTGGAGTTCACCGCCCTCAGTCTCGCCCTCAAACTCGAGGCCGAGGCCGAAGAGGTCCGCTTTGAGTTGGTCGTCGTCCTTCTCGTCGTGGCCGGTGAGTCGGCGAAGCTCGTCAGTGTCGATATCGACAACAGGCATCAGTAGATCACCTCCGCGTTCCGCAGGAACTCGAGGTCCGCGAGCGTCCCGTGCAGGTCGCGGATGTCGTCTGCGCCGGTGTAGAGCATGGCCAGCCGCTCGAGAGCGAGCCCCCAAGCCATCACGTCACACTCGACGCCGAGCGGTTCAAGCACTTCGTCCCGGAAGAGACCGGAGTTCCCGATTTCGATAAGTTCGTCCGTCTCGGGGTGGCGGCCGAACAGCTCGAAGCTCGGCTCCGTGTAGGGGTTGTAGTGGGGCTTGAACTGCACGTCGGTGATACCGAACTGGCGGTAGAACTCCTCGAAGGTGCCCATCAGATCCCTGACCGAGAGGTCCTCGGCCATCACCCAGCCCTCGATCTGGAAGAACTCCAGCAGGTGCGTCGAGTCGATGGTGTCGTTGCGATAGGCCTTCTCCACGGAGAAGTAGCGCTGTGGCTCGTCCAGTTCCCCGACCTCCGTCCCCGAAAGGTAGCGCATCGAGATCGACGTGGTGTGGCCCCGGAGCGCGACCTCTCGTGCGAACCCCTCGTCCCACGGCGAGTGGTAGCCGTCGCCGTCGTCGCCGACGCCGTTGCGGTGGGCGTTCTCGACGGCCTGGACGAGGTCCTCGGGCAGGTCGTCGACGGGGTCGACGTCCAGTGCAAACCGGTCCCAGTGGGTCCGGGCGGGGTGATCCTGCGGCATGAACAGCGCGTCGTTGATCCAGAAGTCTGCGTCGGCGTGGGGGCCCTGCATCTCCTGGAACCCCATCCCGACGAGCACGTCCTTCACGCGCTCGCCGGCCTGTCGGAGCACGTGGATCTTCCCCTGGCCGGCCTCCTCGGCGTCGGCCTCGACGTTGTACTCAGTGAACTCCACGTCCTCCCACTCCCCGGAGGTCAGCATCTCGGGGGTGAGGCGGTCAGCGGTCTCGGCGGTCTCGACGCCCAGCATCAGCGCGTCGACGGCGTCGTCGGTCAGCAGCACCGAGCGGATGGTCTGTTCCTCAACGGTGACGAGGCCACGGCTTTCGAGTTGGTCAAGCACCGCCTCGTCCTCAACGGCCTCGCCGTCTTCGATAGCGTCCAGCGCGGCGGGTTCGGGGTCAGCGTCGGGGTCCGCGTCCGGGTCAGCTGTGACGGCCCCGCTCTCGATTTTGCCGTAGCCTTTCCGCGCGAAGTTCGAGAGGGCGATGTCGACCTGCGGGCCTTCGAGTCCCGCGGCACCGATGACCTGGCCCATCTGCGCAGGCTCTTCGGCGGCGCCGGCCTCAACGGCGGCGCGGTAGAACCGCACCTCGGGGAGTTCGCCGTCGAGATACGCACGACCCTCGTCGGTGAGGTGGACGGTTTTCTCGACCATCTCCTCAAGGGTAGCGAGTCCGTCGTCTTCGAGTTCGAACGCGGCCGTCGTGACGGCCGCTTCGTTCAGCCCCGCCTCCTCAGCGATGGCGGGAATGGGCGTTGCATCAGTCGCGCTCGCGGCGTTGAGCACCGCGACCTGTCGTTCTGGGAGTCGCATTGATTGTGGGTTCTGTCAGTCGCACCGGCGTCGCTCTCCGGGTGGCGGTACGTGCCTGCTCGGTTGGTTTCACCCGGGCGGCCGCAGCCCCGGCTCCGCCGACCGACTCAGACGAAGAAAAACCCGACCCCGCGGCTGGTAGCTGCTTCGCGTGCGGGTCCGAATCCGGCGGTGTCGGGCGCCATAGGAGAAATCTCCGCCCGCGGCCGCAAAAACCTTCCGCGACTACCGCGCTACCGGGTGAACCCGCCGCTGACGCCGCGGGCACCCTCGCTCTCGGGCGCAATCTGTTCGGGCGCCTCGTCAGCCTCGCCAGGCTCGAGTTCGAGGAAGTGTTCGTCGCAGTCCGCACAGCGCACCGCGAACACGTCCCAGTCCCGACAGCACGAGGAGACGGTGTCCTGTGTCAGTCCCACGTCGCCGCCACAGAGCGGGCACGTCGCGAGGAACGACCGGAGCGCACGGGCGATACCCAGCCGCTGTTGGGCCGGAGTCTCACTCCAGCGGTCCCGTTCTGAGAGCACGCGGTGGGCGCTCGCGTCGGCCAACAGCGCACCCTCGGAGGGCCACCGGTGGAGACGGTCGGTATCGTCGTAGAATGCCGGCCCGTGGACCTCCTGGTGAATGTTCGCCGTCTCCAGGTCGACACCGAGCAGGCCGGCGATGGCCGCGGTGCGGGCGTCTTCGTCGTCGCGCAGGTCGGCGGCGGCCGCGAGCAGTTCCTCCTCAAAGGAGTCAGTCAGATCGAGGTCCTCGCCGTCGTCGGTCTCCTGCACGGCATCCATCTCGAGCAGGAGTTCCTCGGGGTCCGCTGGTTCGCCGTCCTCGTCGGTGGCGGTCGCACTCGAACTGTCGTCGTCGGTTTCGTCGCGCTCGGTACGCTGCTTGGAGAGGTTCGGCTCCGACTCGATTGGCGGTGCGTCGGCCTTGTCGAACGCCGCAAGTAGCCAGTCGGGGAAATACTGTTTGGTCAGTTCGGGCGTCCCCGGGACCAGATAGCCACGGAGATAGATGGCCAGTAGGGAGCCACCAAGCACGAGAAAGCCGAGGAACGGCGTCCCGACGAACGAGGCGAACGCCGAGAGCACAAGCGCGATGGCGACGTTCACCGCCGTACACGGGATACAGCGGTTCGTACCCGTATACGCCGGCTGTCGATACTGTTCGAGGGCGTCTGGCAACATGGCTCACCGTATGCCGGGGGTGCTGAAAAGCCGTTCGTCGGCCACCGCAGGCGCTGGGCGCTCAGACCGCCTCGTCCTCGTCCTCGCCGCCGAGGCCGCGACGGTCACTGGAGAGGTCGATATCCAGTTCCTCGAGCATCGCTTCGGCCTCCTCACGCTTCTCCTGGTGGTCCGCGAGGAACTCCTTCATCAGGGTGGCCGCCTGTTCCTTGCAGCCGCCACAGAGTCGATCGCCGTCGGCACACTCCTCGTAGACGCGGGCGGCGAGTTCGTCGTCGTCCTCCGCGAGCAGGTAGGCGTAGAGTTCGTAGACCGGGCACTCGTCGGGCTCCCCGCCGAGTTCGCGCTGCTCCTCGGCGGTGGTGCGCCCGCCCGTCGTTGCGGACATCACCTTGTCGTAGCCATCCTCGGGGTCGTCGAGTAGCGAGATGTGGGAGGCCGGGATGGAAGAGGACATCTTGCCGCCGGTGAGACCGGTCATGAACCGGTGGTAGATGGAGGAGGGAGTGTGGAAGCCGTAGCCGTCGTGGTCGATCTCCACCTCGCGGGCGAGTTCATCGGCCGCCTCAGGCGAGAGGTCGAACGTGTCGATGTGGGCATCGTAGCGACGCTTCTCGCCGGAAATACGTTCGGCAAGCGCGTCGAACGCCGCCTCGTTGGCGTTGCGGTCGAGGAAGCGAACGCGCGGGCGGATGGGCTCCTTGCCAGCGTTCTCGAGTTTCCGAGCGAGCGAGGCACGGGTCGCCTCGTCGGCGTCAGCATCGAACGCCTGCAGATGTTCGGCGGCGTCCTCACACCGCAGGTCGTCCGTCTCGACGGTGTCGTCGGCGGCGAGTGCGTCATAGAGCGCACGGAACAGCGCCCGCTCGTCGGCGTTGAGTTCGAAAGAGGCGAACGCCTCGGTTACCTTGAAGTAGCGCATCCGGGTCGCAGCGTCGCGGGCAAACCGGACGTGCGGGTCCTGGTCCGGGCCAACGGGGATCACCGTCGGCATCGGCTCATCGAGCTGCGGGTAGAGGATGTCCGCGAGCTGGGTGACCACCGACTGCATGTGGCTGACGTTGGTCTCGCCGCCGAAGCCGTAGATGGCTTCGAACTCCGAGAAGTTCGTCGTCGAGCCGATTTCGAACGCGAGGTCCTGCAGGACCCGGTTGTCCGACTGGCGGTAGAGTTCGCCCTCCTCGGCGTCAAAGCCGAGCGCGAGCAGCGAGAGCAGATAGCTCCGGGCGTGCTCGTCGATGTCGTCCCACGACATCCCGCGGGCGGAGTGGGCCTCCATATCCGCGATGAGGCCGTACACCTCGCCGCCCTGCTGCTGGTGCCAGATGAGTTCATCGAACACCAGCTTGTGCCCGATGTGAGGGTCGCCAGTCGGCATGAACCCCGAGAGCGCCGCGAACGGCTCGTCGTTGGCCATCGCCTCGCGCACCCGGTCGTACTCCCGGTGGCCGAAGATGGCCCCGCGGCGCATCAGGAAGTGGGCGTTTGGCACTTCGCTCTCGTCGAACTCCTCGATGCCAAACTGCTCGAACAGTTTGGGGTAATCGTCGATGGTCGAGGAGCCCCACGGGTCGAGGGCGACGTCGTCCGACCCGCCTGTTCGGTCAGGGTCGCCGTTATCACTCGATTCGGTGTCGGTTCCCCCGTCCGTTTGTGGGTGCGTGTCCTCGCTCATGAGTTTACGGCGTGATCCGCTCGACGGAGAGCCAATCTATCTCTCCGCTGGGGTCGGTCAGCGCAAAAACCATTCGTTTGCGAACCCCGCCGGCCATCCGCACGTCCAGCGAGAGCTCCCGCGGGAGGAACTCGTGGCCGGGTTCTGTGACCCGGACCAGCTTGTCTGAGTGGCCCAGGTTCTCGACGCCGTCGAACGCCTCGTACACCCGGAAGTCCGCGCCGAACTTGAACCCGGATTTCGGGACGACACCCGCCTCCCGCAGCGATTCGTAGGCGACGTAGCGACGAGAGAACCGCTCGCCCTCGACGCTCTCGGCGTGGCTCCGAACCGCAGCCGCACGCAGGTTCAGACAACTCCGGTCGGCGAGATAGGCCGCCTCCAGCAACGAGAGCTGGAGCGGCCCCTTCTCGGCGTTACGGCCGGCCAGCCGCTGGCCGAAGAAGCCGTCCTCGTAGAGCGATTCCGGTGGGTTCCAGACCAGCAGTCGGTCGTCCATCAGTGTCGTCTCGAGCCCCGTTGGGAGGTCGGGGTCGGCGGTGCCGCTGGGCGTGAGCCACTCCGTGTTGAAGTAGGTGAGTTCGCCATCCTCGTCGACGACGGCGAGCATGTGGCCCTCGATGCTCGCAGCGGGCAGCGGCAACCGCTCGCCGACGACGTGGAGCCGGTAGGCTACCTCGCCGTCGGCCGGTCCCTTGCCGCGCGGGTAGACGATGAAGTCGGCGTCACCGGGGTCCTCGACCCAGCCCTCGCGGGCCGGCGAGAGGTAGAACCCGCGGTCGCGGAGGTTCTTGTAGACCACAAAGGAGAGCACTGCGTCAGTCCGCGTGAGAAACGCCTGAAAGTCGAGCGAGCGGCCGTCCTCGTCGACGACGGCGTCGATGTCACCGCGGTAGAGGAGATGTGCAGCCTCGACCGGGGCGAGTTCGAGTTCGCTCCTGCCGGTCGGCCGGCCGTAGCCCCCGGAGTCGTAGAACTGCTGTCTGGCGTTGCCCGTGAGGTGGACTACGCCATCGCGAAGGGTCCCGTCCATACTGCTACTCCCGGATGCGGAACCATAGGGACTGTGGTCAGGCGGCGCGGTCAGGGACCGTCGTGTGTCTCGACGTGGTCACGGAACCGGTCGCAGGTCCCGTCGAGACAGCGCCGCCCTGCAGCCGTCTCGAACACGGGCAGTCCACACGAACACTCACCAACGGCCACGCCCGCGGGGATAGAGAACGTCGTCTCGCACGCAGGGTAGGCATCACACCCCAGGAAGGGCCGATTCCCGCGGTTCACGACGCCCAGGGGCTCGCCGCAGTCCGGACAGTCCCAGCGGCCGTCGAGCACGTCAGCGACCGCGTCGGCCAGCGATTCACAGCGCCAGTCCAGACAGAGCTCCAGTTCCTCACCGCGTTCGACCCGCATCGTCGGGAGCCCGCAGTCCGGACACGACTCTTCGAGCACCGTCGCCCCCGCCGGGAGGCCGTAGCGCTCGTCACAGCCCAGACAGACCACGTCGCCACCCGTGCGGACGAGCGCGTCGCCGCAGTCCGGACACGAACCGACCGGCGCCCCCGCCTCGGAGATCCGGAGTTCGCGCTGGCCCACCGTCGCCGCAGAAACGACGTGGAGCCGTTGGTCGCCCGCGGTGGCGGTCACTGAGAACGAGTCGTCTTCGGTTTCGGTCGTCACCTCGTCAGCCCGGGTGAGCCACGCGACTGGCTGGTAGCCGGCGGCGTCGTGGACTAGCACGGTGCGGTCGGGTTTGACGACCACCAGCACGTAGCCGCGCTGAGTCCGGTCGCGCTCGCCCTCGAACGTGACGGTGCAGTCGCCTGCGAACAGTCGTACTGTTTCGGTCACGTGCCGGGGTGGTCCCGTCATCGGCCTTGAGCGCCGGCGCGAAACCCCAAACGCGATGGCGCGGCCACGGTACGGGGAAGATATGCGCGCTGCTGTTCGACATGGACGGCGTCATCGTGGATTCTGAGGACTGCTGGCACGCCGCCGAGCGGGAGGAACTGCTCCCGGCGGTGCTCGCCGGTGAACGCCCGGACCTCGACGAGATCACGGGGATGCCCTACCGCGAGATATACGATTATCTCGACGCGAACTACGAACCCACGGTCACGAAAGCCGAGTTCGTCGCGCTGTACGATGGGACGGCCGAGCGCATCTACCGCGAGCGGGTGGCGCTGCTCGAGACGTTCCACGAGATTCGGACCACTGCAGGCGATTTGGGCGTGCCCGTCGGACTGGTCTCCTCCTCGCCGCCCGAGTGGGTAGGCTACGTGCTCGATCGGTTCGAACTCGAGTTCGACCTGGTTCTCTCCGATGACGACGTTGCTGGCCCGGGCAAACCCCAGCCCGACATCTACGAGGCTGCGGCGAGTCGGCTCGACGTTGCCCCGGAAGACTGCGTGGCCGTCGAGGACTCACAGAACGGCTCCCTCGCCGCGAAGCGCGCCGGGATGACCGTCGTCGGCTACCGCGTTCAGCACAACGCCGAGACCGACCTCTCTGCGTGTGAGGTGGTCTGTGATGGGCCAGAGGAACTTCGCGAAGAACTGTCCGGGCGGTTGCGGAGCGACGTGTAGTTACGCGATCCGAACCGTTCGGCTCTCCCGAACTGGGAGCAGGGGGAGTTCGGGGAAAACCACCTCGACCGTGAACTCGAGTTCGTCCTCGTCGGCGCCGAACACCGGTGCCGGGAGCGTCTCCGCGTTCGAGAGGTAGGTGGTGGTTTCGGTCATCTCGGTCCCGTTGACCGTGATCCGGATTCCTGCGCGGGCGCCGCCGCCGACGTTGCGCACGCTCACTTCACAGATTTCGTTCTCCCCAGCAGCGATGGTTTCGGGGAACGAACCCCACTCCACCTGAATCCGTGGGAGCTCCGCGGCGGCGTCCAGAATTCGCTCGGCGACGCTCGCTGAGAGCCCCGTGTTGGTGAGTTTCTCCGCGCCGGCGTCGACCAGATCGCTCGGAGAAGTGAACCCAGCCCCGGCGAGGGTTTCCGCGCGGCCGGCACCGACGCCCTCGATGGCGGTGAGTGCGACTGCATCGCGGCTCACACCGTGTTCGACGCGCGCCTCCACGCGGCGGACGAGGTTCGCGGCGCGCGGACCAGCGAAAGCGGCCGCGAACTCCCGCAGCGCCGCGAGCAGCCTGAGGGCGTTCTGTCGGATAATCCAGGCGTCCGAGCGCAGGTCACTCGGCGTTCGCCCGGCCATCGCGGCGTGGAGAATGGCGAGCACCTTGCGGTTGCCCTCCTCCAATTTCGTCTCGACGCCCTCACCCGAGAGCACCTGGTCGATGGCGTCGCGCTCGGACTGGCGGGACGAGACAGAGTCGAACTCCCCGGCGGCGGCGACGGTCTCGAGGACGCTGTCGTCGGTCAGTCGCTCGCGCTCGCCGAGTTCGCGGAACCCCTCGGCGGTGTCGAGACGGAGGTAGTAGTTCGAGGCCAGGCGGCTCAGTGTGGTCGGTTCGAGACCGAGGTTGTCGTCGGTCTCCACGAACCCCTTCCCGACGAGCGTCTCGAGCACGCCGCGGACGCGCTCGCGCAGCCCCTCGAAATCATACTGGTCGGGTTCGGATTTGGCGCGAACGTAGTAGAACGTCGTCTCGACCCACGACATCACCTCCTCCAAATCCGAGACGGTCCCCATCGCCACCTCGGCGTTGAGGTGGGTGTCGAGGTCGCCCTCGAGCGTGGACTCAATCTCCTTGCCTTCGCGCAGGAGGCGACGGTATTTGTCGGCCTCCGAAGAGTCACAGACCACCCAGCCGTAGCCCACGTCGTCGTAGCCGGGCCGGCCCGCGCGACCGAGCATCTGGAGCACGTCGAGCGGGGAGATGTCCACCTCACCCTCCAGCGGGTCGTGGTATTTCGTGTCCCGAATCACCACACAGCGGGCCGGGAGGTTCACCCCCCACGCGAGCGTGGAAGTCGAGAAGAGGAGCTGTATCTTCCCCTCTTTGAACCAGTTCTCCACGAGGGCCTTATCGTTGCGAGAGAGGCCGGCGTGGTGGAAGGCGACGCCGTCGACGACGGACTGACGCAGCGTGTCGTTCTCCACCTCCTTGGCCGCGGTGTGGAAGTCGTACTCGCCGCGAGAGCCCATCTCAATCTCCCAGTCGGTCGTCTCGTCGCGGGCTTTCTTCGCCGCCATCACGGTGTCCTGTCTGGAGGAGACGAACACCAGCGCCTGGCCGTCCTCGCGGATATGGGGTTTCGAGAGGTCGAGCGCGCGGTAGAGCCGGCGGTACTTGTCGGCGAAGGAGTTCTCGCCGTGGCGGTAGGTTTTGACGCCGGTTTCGAGGTCGACCGGACGGTAGCTCTCGTCGAAGGCGAACGTCGATTCCGGCGGCGCGTCGAGCCACTCGGCCACGTCCTCGATGTTGGGCATCGTCGCCGAGAGCGCGACCACGCGCGGATCACAGAGTCGACGGAGTCGCGAGACCGTCACCTCGAGCACGGAGCCGCGTTTCTCGGAGTCCAGCAGGTGCACCTCGTCGATGATACAGCAGTCCACGTCAGTGATGAAGCCGTAGCGAGCCGACTCGTGTTTTCGCGTCGCCGAGTCGGTCTTCTCGGGCGTCATCACGAGAATGTCCGCCCGTTCGGCGCGGCGCGGGTTCAGGTCGCGCTCGCCGGTGACGACGTAGACGGAGTAACCCAGTTCCTCAAAGCGGTCCCACTCGTCTTCTTTCTCGTTAGTCAGCGCCCGCATCGGCGCGATGAACAGCGCGGTGCCGCCCTCCTTGAGCGTCTTGCAGATGGCGAGCTCTGCGAGGGCGGTCTTGCCCGCGGCGGTCGGCGCGCTGGCGACGACGTTGTGGTCGGTCTCCAACAGCGCCGGCAACGCCTCTCGCTGCATCGCGTTGAACTCCTCGAACCCGAACGCGTCCGCGAACTCCGGAACCGCGTCGGCGACTCGGACCGGACCGTCGGGGCGCTGAGACACGGGCAGAAGCGGGCGGGCCACAGAGAAAGGGGTTTCCTTCGCAGGCGGCCGCGCGCTTCGGTGCGCAGTTGCGATTCGGGCCGACCCAGCGTCAGTCGCTCACGCTGTCGGCAGCGGTCTCGGCGGCGCGTTCGAGCATCCCCGTATTGGTGGCGTACCGGAAGTAGACGCCGAGCGCGAGCGCAGCGACGATGTTCGAGCCGGTGACCGCCCAGAAGATGGCCTCCATCCCGAGGCCGAGGCCGGGCGCGACGGAGACGCCGAGCACGCTGACCGCGTAGCCCGCCGGCAGCGCGGCGACGGCGATGGGGAACCGCAGGCCCCAGTATTTCCCGAGGTCGACGAAGAGACTGGTCTTGGTACGCCGAGCGCCGTTGAGCCCCGCGAGCAGCATGTAGGTCGCGCCGATAGCCCAGTAGCCGTAGGCGAGCACCTCCAGATAGCGCACCGAGAGTTCGAGGCCGCGTGCGGAGATGTCCGGGACGAATATTGCCGTCAGCAGTTCCGGGACGAAATACTGGACGATGCCGACCAGCGTCAGTGCACCAACCGCGATGGCGACGCCAACCCACGTGGTCCGGGCCGCGCGGTCCGGGCGGTCCGCGCCGAGGTTCTGCCCGATGACGCTCTGGCCTGCCTGCTGGAGTCCCCGTGCGGGGACGAACGCGATCGTGGCGATGCGGGCGCCGACGGTGTAGGCTGCGAGCCCGGGCGCACCGCCGACGATGGCGACAATGGCGACGACGAACAGCCGAACCGACTGTGCCGCCAGCCGCTGGCCACCGATGGGTGCGCCGATATCGACCATCTCACGAAACTCGTCGATGTCGAGCCCCACATCGGCCAGCGTGAGCGAGAGCGACTGTCGGCCGCCGAGCAGGAAGTAGAAGCCGAACACCATCGCCGCCGTGTAGCCGAGCACGGAGGCGAGCGCTGCACCCGCGACGCCGAGTTCGGGGAAACCGAAGTAGCCGAAGATGAGCAGCGGGTCCAGCACGAGGTTGATCGCGATGGCGAGGAAGTTGAGATACATCGCGACCTTCGAGTCACCCGCCCCGATGAACCCCTGCTCGACGGTGTCACTGACGACGATGAATGGGAACAGGAGGAGATATGCCGAGAGATAGGCGGCGGCCTCCGGTGCAACGCCAGGGCCGGCGCCGAGCATGTCGACGAGCACACGGGTGTTCGGCTGGAGCACCACCGTGAGCACCAGCCCCGACACGAACGCGAGCACGATGCCGTGGAACACCGCGCGCCGCGCGCCGGCCTCATCGTCAGCCCCGATCCGCTGGGAGACCAGCACCTGCGTCCCGACCATCGCCGTCATGATTGGGACGGTCAGCAGCGCGATCACTGGTTGGTTCAGGCCGACCGCACCCACCGCGCCGTCCCCGAGTCTCCCCAACCAGAACACGTCCGCCGCCGCGTTGATGACCTGGACCAGGTTCTGAGCGACGAGCGGAACCGCAAGGAAAATCAGCGCCCGTGGAATGGAGCCCTCAGTGATTTCCTCGGGCTCGAGATCGAACATGAGATATGAAACACATGATTGAGAGGGAGAATAAATACGTACCGGTTCGAAAGAATCCATGTCGAGACTCGGCCTAACCGCACGCTTTTCCCAAGGCGGCCCGAGCCACACTCTATGAGCAGCCGCAGGCGGAAGCCCGACTGGCTGAAGAGTCGGCCACCATCGGGACAGCGGTTCGCCGACATCAAGGAGACACTTCGAGATCACGACCTCCACACCGTCTGTGAGGAGGCCAACTGCCCCAACATGGGGGAGTGCTGGTCCGGCCGCGACGGCCCCGGCACCGGTGCGGGGACGGCGACGTTCATGCTGATGGGCGAGCGCTGCTCCCGCGGCTGTAACTTCTGTGACGTGGCGACCGGCGGGATGGACGCTCTCGACCCCGACGAGCCGAAGAACGTTGCGAGTGCGGTGGGCGAAATCGGCCTGGACTACGTCGTTCTCACCTCCGTCGACCGCGACGACCTCGAGGACGGCGGTGCCGCTCACTTCGCCGAAACCATTCGTGCGTGCAAACGCGAGAACCCCGGCACGTTGGTCGAGGTACTCATCCCGGACTTCGACGGCGACGAGGCGGCCGTCCAGCAGATTATCGATGCCGAGCCTGACGTGATCGCCCACAACGTCGAGACCGTCGAGCGACTCCAGTGGCCCGTCCGGGACCGCCGTGCGAACTACGAGCAGAGCCTCGACGTGCTCGAACAGGTCGACCGCGAGTCCGACATCTACACCAAGACCAGCCTGATGCTCGGCCTCGGGGAGTACGACCACGAGCTCTATCAGGCACTGAGAGACCTCCAGAACGTCGGCATCGACGTCGTGACGTTCGGCCAGTATCTCCAGCCCTCCCGCTCGCACCTCGACGTGTTCGAGTACGTCCACCCAGACGCGTTCGAGACGTGGCGCCGGGTTGCGGAGGACGAACTTGACTTCCTCTACTGTGCCGCCGGGCCGATGGTGCGCTCCTCCTACAAAGCAGGGGAGCTCTTCGTCGACGCGCTGGTCCGCGACGGTAAAACTGTCGAGCGCGCCCGCGAACAGGCACGAGCCGCCGCCAGCGACTGAGGGCATGTGTTGCCGGGTTTCCCGAGGACGGCGAAATCGAGTGGGAAACTGTCATGGTCGACCGTTCGTCCAATTCTTTGGGAGCTTCCGGCGTACTACTGAGGATAGTTCGTCCGTTGTGGCGCAAAACGTAAACTGTCCAATTCCGTTCCGCTCCCAAGGTGAGAACACCAGCCTCAGGCCGTATTTCTGCCCAATGTAGCGCTTTTAGAAAGCACTATACCGTCGGCGGGGGCAGTTTCACGGTATGAAGAGGAGGGTGCAGTCATGAACACGATTGGCCGCGACCCCAGTGACCGTGTACAGGTACTGGACGAAGACGGCAACCTCGTCGGTGACCCACCCGAGATCGACGAGGAGACGCTCGTCGATATCTACCAGGACATGAAGCTCGCCCGGCACTTCGACCAACGGGCGGTGAGCCTCCAGCGACAAGGCCGAATGGGGACCTACCCGCCGCTTTCAGGACAGGAAGGTGCCCAGGTCGGCTCCGCGCACGCGCTCGCCGACGGCGATTGGATGGTGCCGTCCTACCGCGAACACGGCGCTGCCCTCGTCCGAGGGCTGCCGCTGAAGCAGACGCTGCTCTACTGGATGGGCTCCGAAGAGGGGAACAACGTCCCCGAGGACGCCAACATCCTGCCGGTCGCCGTCCCCATCGCCAGCCAGGTGCCCCACGCCGCGGGGCTGGCCTGGTCGTGGAAACTACAGGACAAGGACGACACCGCCGGCATCTGTTACTTCGGCGACGGCGCCACCAGCGAGGGTGACTTCCACGAGGGGCTCAACTTCGCGGGCGTCAACGACGTGCCGATGGTGTTTTTCTGTAACAACAACCAGTGGGCGATCTCGGTCCCCCGCGAACGCCAGACGGCATCCGAGACCCTTGCCCAGAAGGCCAATGCCTACGGCTTCGAGGGCATCCAAGTCGACGGGATGGACCCGCTCGCGGTGTACAAAGTCACCCAGGAGGCCCTGGAGAAGGCCCGGAACCCCGAGGACGACCAGCTCCGGCCCACCATGATCGAGGCGGTTCAGTACCGCTTCGGCGCCCACACCACCGCCGACGACCCGACCGTCTACCGCGATGAGGACGAGGTCGAGGAGTGGAAGGCCAAAGACCCAATCCCGCGACTGGAGACGTATCTCCGGGCACAAGAGATCCTCGACGACGAGCGCGTCGCCGAAATCGAGTCGGAGATCGAGGAGCGGGTCGCCGACGCCATCGACGCCGCCGAGGCCGAGCCGCGACCCGAACCCGAGGAGATGTTCGAGCACACGTACGCGGAACTGCCGCCGCAGGTGCGCCAACAGCGCGAGGAGTTCCTCGACAGCGTCGAGAAACACGGCAAAGACGCGTTCCTGGAGGAGTAATCAATGAGTGACACACAGAATCTCACGCTCGTCCAGGCGGTACGGGACGGGCTCTACACGGAGATGCAGCGCGACGAGTCGGTGATGGCACTGGGCCAGGACATCGGCAAGAACGGTGGCGTCTTCCGCGCCACACAGGGACTACAGGCGGAATTTGGCGAGAACCGTGTCGTCGACACCCCGCTCGCGGAGTCGGGAATCATCGGCAGCGCCGTCGGCCTTGCCATCGACGGGATGAAGCCGGTAGCCGAGATTCAGTTCTCCGGGTTCATCTACCCCGGCTTCGACCAAATCGTCTCCCACATGGCGCGCTACCGCACCCGAAGCCGCTCGCGGTTCACGCTGCCGATGGTGCTGCGGGCACCCTACGGCGGTGGCATCCGTGCGCCCGAACACCACTCCGAGTCCAAGGAGGCGTTCTACGCCCACGAAGCCGGCCTGAAGGTTGTCGTCCCCTCGACACCGTACGACACGAAGGGGCTGCTCACCTCGGCCATCCGCGACCCTGACCCGGTCGTGTTCCTCGAACCCAAACTCATCTACCGCGCGTTCCGCGGTGAGGTGCCCGAGGAGAGCTACGAGGTGCCCATCGGCGAGGCAGCGACCCGCCACGAGGGCGAGGACGTGTCGGTGTTCACCTACGGCGCGATGACCCGCCCGACGCTCGAGGCCGCCGAGGACCTCGCCGAGGAGGGTATCGACGCCGAAATCATCGACCTGCGGACGGTCTCACCGCTGGACATCGACAGCATCATCGAGTCCTTCGAGAAGACCGGTCGTGCCGTCGTCGTCAACGAGGCGCCCAAGAGCGGCGGCCTGGCCGGCGAGATTACCGCCATCATTCAGGAGCGCGCGCTGCTGCACCAGGAGGCACCGGTCAAGCGCGTCACCGGCTTCGACGTGCCCGTGCCACTCTACGCGATGGAGGACTACTACCTGCCCAACGCCGCCCGCGTGGCCGACGGCATCCGCGAGACGGTGGAGTTCTGAGATGGCTATCAAAGAGTTCAAACTACCCGACGTTGGCGAAGGCGTCGCCGAAGGCGAACTGGTCTCGTGGGCGGTGTCGGTCGGCGATGCCGTCTCCGAGGGTGACATCGTCGCCGAAGTCGAGACTGACAAGGCACTGGTCGAGGTGCCCTCCCGCTACGACGGGAAAATTGCCGAACTGCACGCCGAAGAAGGCGAAATCGTCCCCGTCGGCTCCGTCATCATCTCCTTCGATGTCGATGATGGTGCGGCTGGTGGCGAGGACGCCCCCACCGCCGAGGCCGACGACACTGTCGAGGAAAGCGCAGACACCGATTCCGACGAGGCCGCAGCAGCGTCGACCGCAGATGGTCGTGTGTTCGCGCCGCCGTCCGCCCGGAAGCTGGCCCGCGAACTCGGCGTCGAGATAGGCGCCGTCGAGGGCACCGGCCCCGGCGGTCGCGTGAGTGACGCTGACGTGCGCGCCCACGCCGACGCAGAGGAGACCGAAGAGAGCGGCGAGGAAGCTGCTCCCGACGCGGCGACGACCGAACCGGTCGGCGGAACGGCCGACGCCGAGACGACCTCGACGACGACCGCAGCCGCCTCCGGCGCGGGCGCCGACCGCGAGAAGACCCTCGCAGTGCCGGCGACCCGCCGCGTGGCGAAGGAACTCGACGTCGACATCGACGCGGTCCCGACAGCGGAAACCCGCGAGGGCGAGGCGTTCGTCACCGAACAGCACGTCCGAGAGTTCGCAGAGGGCGGCGCCGAGGCCGGCGAGCCGGCGACTGCGGCCGCCGGGTCCGCGACCGGCGACCAACCCCGTGAGGAGACGGTCCCCTACCGCGGAATCCGCCGGACCATCGGCGACCAGATGGCGAAATCGAAGTTCACCGCACCGCACGTCACCCACCACGACACGGCCGAAATCGACGAACTGGTGGCGGCACGTGAGGAACTCAAGGCGACCGCAGAGGAGAAAGGCAGCCGCCTGACCTACATGGCGTTCGTGCTGAAGGCCGTGACGGCGGCGCTCAAGGAGTACCCCGTCCTCAACTCCGAACTCGACGAGGAGGAGGGTGTCATCCGGCTGAAGAACTACTACAACATCGGCATCGCCGTCGCGACTGACGCGGGGCTGATGGTGCCGGTCGTGAAGCACGTCGACCAGAAGGGGCTGCTCCAGTTGGCCGACGAGATACAGGAGCTGGCGACGAAGGCTCGCGACCGCTCCATCACCCGCACGGAGATGCAGGACGGCACCTTCACCATCACCAACTTCGGGGCGTTCGGCGGCGAGTACGCCACCCCTATCATCAACCACCCCGAGACCGCCATCATGGGGCTCGGCGCCATCAAGCAGCGGCCGGTCGTACAGGACGGCGAGGTCGAAGCAGCCCACACGCTGCCGCTCTCCCTCGCGATCGACCACCGGGTCATCGACGGCGCGGAAGCGGCACAGTTCACCAACGCGGTGAAATCATATCTGGCGGAACCCACGAAGCTACTACTCTAACATGGTCGTCGGAGATATCGCAACCGGAACGGAGGTACTGGTGGTCGGCGCGGGACCGGGTGGCTACGTGGCCGCCATCCGCGCCGCCCAGAACGGGCTCGACACGACGCTGGTCGACAAGGAAGCCTACGGCGGCAGCTGCCTGAACCACGGCTGTATCCCCTCAAAGGCGTTCATCAGCGCCACGGACGTTGCGCATGACGCGCGCAACGCCGAGGAGATGGGGGTTCACGCCGACCCCGTCGTCGACGTGGCGGCGATGCAGGACTGGAAGGAGGGCGTTGTCAACCAACTCACCGGCGGCGTCGAGAAGCTCTGTAAGGCAAACGGCGTCAACCTCGTACAGGGCGAGGCGACGTTCGTCGACGACTCCTCGGTCCGCATCGCCCACGGGGGCGAGGGGCAAGGCTCGGAGTCCATCAACTTCGAGCACGCCATCATCGCGACGGGCTCCCGACCGATTCAGGTGCCGGGCTTCGAGTTCACCGCCGACCCCGTCTGGTCATCGCGCGACGCGCTGGCGATCGACGACGCCCCCGACAGCCTCGTGGTCGTCGGCGCGGGCTACATCGGGATGGAGCTCTCGACGGTGTTCGCCAAACTCGGCGTGGACGTGACTGTCGTCGAGATGCTCGACGGTGTCCTCCCGGGCTACGAGGATGACGTGAGCCGTGTCGTCAAGAAGCGCGCCGAAGCGCTGGGCATCGAGTTCAACTTCGGCGAGGCTGCGAGTGGCTGGGAAGAGACCGAGAACGGTATCGTCGTCGCAACCGAAAATGAGGACGGCGAAGAGTCGACCTACGATGCCGAGAAGGTGCTCGTGGCCGTTGGTCGCCAGCCCGTTTCCGAAAGCCTCGACCCCGAGAATGCAGGGGTCGAACTGACCGAGAACGGCTTCATCGAGACGGACGACCAGACTCGCACGAACGTCGAGAACATCTTCGCCGTCGGTGACGTGGCTGGCGAGCCGATGCTGGCTCACAAGGCCAGCAAGGAGGGTATCGTCGCTGCAGAGGTCATCGCCGGTGAACCAGCCGCACTCGACCAGCAGGCCGTCCCCGCAGCCGTCTTCACTGACCCCGAAATCGCCACCGTGGGCATGACCGAGGCCGAGGCCGAGGAGGCCGGCTTCGAGCCGAAAGTCGGCCAGTTCCCGTTCCGCGCGAACGGCCGCTCGCTCACGACTGGGGAGTCCGAAGGGTTCGTCCGCATCGTCGCCGAGGCCCAGGCCGGCTTCATCCTCGGCGCCCAGATCGTCGGGCCGGAGGCCAGCGAACTCATCGCCGAACTCGCGCTCGCGGTGGAGATGGGCGCCACGCTGGAGGACGTCGCCTCGACCATCCACACCCACCCGACGCTCGCAGAGGCCGTAATGGAGGCCGCCGAGAACGCTGACGACCAGGCGATTCACACGCTGAACCGCTAACGACGCGGCCCGCGAACCGATTCTTTTCCGGGCCGTTGTGACTTGTGGCGCGGTTCTGCCGAGCCTGAGGAATTAAGGTCCCTCACGGGTTCTTCCATCCATGGTAACAATAGACAAAGAGCGATTCCGCGAGTCCTTCGAGAGCTACTCCCGCATCGGCGCGACCGAGAACGGCGGGCTCCACCGGCTCACGCTCACGGAGGCGGACAAGCGCGTCCGCGATGCATTCGTCGAGGACCTTGCGGAACTGGGGCTGGAGGTTAGAGTCGACCGAATCGGGAACATCTTCGGTCGACGCGAGGGGACCGACCTGGACGCCGACCCCGTGTTGATCGGGTCGCATCTCGACTCCCAGCCGTACGGCGGCCGGTTCGACGGCCAACTGGGGGTGCTGGCCGCACTCGAGACGCTCCGCGCGCTTGAGGACGAGGGCGTGGAACCCAACCGGCCTATCGAGATTGTGAACTGGACGAACGAGGAGGGTTCGCGCTTCCCCAACGCGCTGCTCGGGAGCAGCGTGTTCAGCGGCGGGACGGAACTCGAGACGGCGCTCTCACTGACCGACGGCGAAGGCACGACGGTTCGGGACGCGCTTTCGGCAATCGGCTACGACGGCGACCACCCGGTGGAGCCGTTTGACATCCACGCCCACCTCGAGCTGCACATCGAACAGGGACCCTACCTCGAAGAGCACGGCAACTCTCTCGGCATCGTCGAGGGCGTCTACGGAATGTCCTGGCTCCGGGCGACGATTACCGGCGAGTCCGACCACGCCGGCCCGACGCCGATGCACACCCGCTCGGACGCCATGGCGGCCGCCGCCGACGCGGTCAGCGAAATCAACCGCCTGCCCAACCGGCTCTCGGCGGACGCGGTCTCGACCGTGGGTGAGTTCAGCATCGCCCCCGGCTCAATTAACGTCGTGCCTGACACCGCCGAGTTCACCGTCGACGTACGGTCATATGACGATGCGGTCGTCGCGGAGGCGGTCGAGCGGGTCCACGAGGAAATCGAGCACGCCTGTTCACGACACGCGACATCGGCCGAGGTCGAAGCGCTCTGGAACATCGAGTCGACGGCGTTCGACCCGGAGATTCGCGACGTGCTGGAGGGCGTCGCAGACGACCGAGGAATCGCCTACGAGCGGATGCCCAGCGGCGCGGCCCACGACGCGACGCGTATCAACGAGATCGCCCCCACCGCGATGCTGTTCGCGCCGTCAGTCGACGGACGGACCCACAACGAGGATGAGTTCACGGAGTGGGAGGACTGCGTGGTAACGGCGGGCTGTTATGCGGAGGCGGTTCACCAGCTGGCGAGCGAGTAGGCCGGTAGAGGCGGTTTTTTGGGCGAACTCCGGTTCCGAACGATCTGTCCGACGAACACGGGAGCGTCGCGGAAATCCGTCAATCGGTCGACGGCTGACGGGACAACGACAGTTCTCCGTTCGGAACGGCTTTTACGCGGGGGCCATCACCACTATCCGAATGAAGGTTTTCGGCTCCAGCGGGACCCGCGGGGTCGCCGGCGAGCAACTCACGGCGGAGTTCGTGCTCCGCGTCGCCAAGGCCGCCGGCACCGTCTGGGGGACCGAACGTGCCGCCGTCGCCCGCGACACCCGCACCACGGGCGCGATGTTTGCGAACGCCGCCGATGCCGGCCTCACCGCCGTGGGCACGGACGTCGACCGGCTGGGCGTCACCCCGACGCCTGCAGCGGTTCGCTACGCCGAAGCCGAGGAACTCCCAGCCGTCGTCATCACGGCCTCACACAACCCACCCGAGTACAACGGCGTCAAACTGGTCGGGGCCGACGGCGTCGAACTCCCCGTTGCCGACCTCGAGCGCATCGAGCAACGGCTGTTGGGCGAAGAGTTCAACATCGCCGACTGGGACGGCGTCGGGACGACTCGTCGCGTCGATGGCGTCAACGACGACTACGTCGACGACCTGCTTGCGAACGTCGATCACGAACGAATTGCTGACGCCGACCTGACCGTCGCCCTCGACCCCGGCCACGGCGCCGGGGCGCTCACCAGTCCCGAGTTCTTTCGGCGGCTGGGCTGTGACATTGTCACCGTAAACGGCCAGCCCGACGGCCACTTTCCCGGCCGCGAGCCCGAACCCGTCGAGGAGAACCTCGGGGACCTCGCCCGACTCGTCCGCGCGACCGACGCCGACGTGGGAATCGCTCACGACGGCGACGCCGACCGCGCCATCTTCTTCGACGAACACGGCGAGTACGTCGAGGGTGACGCCTCGCTCGCGGCACTGGCCACCGAGGCGCTCTCCGCGGGCGATTCGACCGTCGCCGCGGTGAACGTCTCCCAGCGGCTCGTCGACGTGTGCGAGGCGGTCGGCGCGGAGCTCGAACTCACACCCATCGGCGCCACCAACATCATCACCCGGATTCAGGAACTGCAGGCCGCCGGCGAGCGCGTCCCCATCTCCGGGGAGGGCAACGGCGGGGTTTTCTTCCCCGACTTCCGACTCGTGCGGGACGGCGCATTCATCGCCGCGAAGTTCCTCGAACTGCTGGCGGACGCGCCCGTCAGCGAGGTTATCGAACCCTACACCGCCTACGCCAACGTCCGGCGGAACCTCGAGTACGAGGACGAGAACGAACTCACGGCGATGCTCGACGCCGCCGAGACGTACGCCCGGGAGGCCGACGTGACGGCCGAAACCGTCGACGGCTACCGCCTCGACTACGGCGACGCTTGGGTATTGGTCCGACCCTCCGGCACCGAGCCGAAAGTCCGCATCTACGCCGAGGCTCGCGACCGCGGGCGGGCTGCCGAACTCGCCGACGCCGTCGAAGCAGAACTGGAGACGTCTCGTACTGCCTAGGCCGTTTCCCCCTGAACTCACACGCTCTCACCGGGTCGACGGGTTTTCAGGCCTCGAGCAACGCCGATAGTCGGTCGTATTCGGCCTGTAACGCCTCGTACTCTTGTCCGACCTCGCCCGCGCGGAGTGCGTCCCGCTGCTCGGCGGTGAGTTCCGCCTCGGCAACGGCAGCCGTCCGGAGACGGTCGTAGTCCTCTTGGCGAGTCAGTGAGTCGAGTGTCCGGGCCCGTTCGATCGTCTCGTCGTCGGCGAATCGACCGAGGACGGAGACCAGTTCTCGCGAGCGGTAGCGCAGCGCTTCGGCCTCCGGCGGCGGACTCCCCACCGTCAACGGCTCTGGTCCCAGCCGGTCGAGATAGGTTCGGTGGACGGGAACCGTCGTGCGGAATGTCGTCGTGTCCTCGACGTAGTGGTCGAGTTTTGACTGTGAGTAGTCGGCGTAGGTCAGCAGTTTCGGCAACGGCTCCTCGCCCACCGCGTGGGTGTCGAGGTAGTCGATCAGGTCACTCGGCGGCTGTTCGAAATCGACCAGCGGGTAGACCCGAGTCGTGCGCACGAAGGCAAACAGCTCCCGAGCCGAGGCCTCTCGGTGATACGCCTCGAAGGCCGCGACAGCGGCCTTATCGTACTCGGCGATGGGCTCGGTGAGCTCCTCGGTCGGGGCCGTCAGGTCCACTTCGTCCAGTTCGCGGAGTCGCTCGAGTTCCGTCAGTCGCTCCTCGACCGCGGTCAGCCGTTCGCTGATGGCGTGTTCCGCGTCGGTAACGCGCTGCTGGGCCGCCTCGCGTTGCTCCAGCAGTGCGGCGACATCGGCGGCATCCGAGAGCGCCTCGCGCGCCCGCTGCATGTCGCGCTCGGAAATCGTGCGCTGGTCGAGCGCGTCGTTTGCCGTCTCGAAACACTCGCGTTCCGGGATGTTCTCGGGGAGACCCTCGACCAACTCGACGAAGCGGCTCTGGAGTTCGAGATACGCCTCGAAATCCCCGGTGCCAGTGGCCGAATCCTCGTAGCGCGAGAGCAGTCCCAGCGCCTCGTCAACGGCGTCGTCGACCGCCTTGACGAGGTCCTCGCCGTAGCTGGCGATCTCCTCGGTGATGGCCTCGTGTTCGTTTCGGGCAGCCCGGAGTTCCGAGACGAGTTCGTCGGCGCCGTGTTCCGCAGAGAGGTCGGTCATTCGCCGGTTTCGTCGTACGCCTCGGCCGGGTTGAACACCTGTTCGCCGGTCGTTTCGACTGCGACAGATTGCCCGTCGGCGGTCTGTTGGACAGAGCGATGGAAACAGGAGCGGTAGCCCGTGTGGCAGGCGCCGCCGTCCTGTTCGACGACGTAGAGCAGCGTGTCGGCGTCACAGTCCACCCGGACGTCCTGGATTTTCTGGGTGTTCCCGCTGGTGGCGCCTTTCTCCCAGAGTTCGTCGCGGGAGCGGGAGTAGTAGTGGGCCCGACCGGTTTCCACTGTGCGGCGGAGGGCTTCGGGCGAGACGTAGGCGAGCATGAGCACCTCGCCGTCGGCGGCGTCCTGGGCGACGGCGGGGACGAGGCCGTCCGCGCCGAAATCGACCTCAAGGTCCGCGGCGGCACCGGCGTCTGTGTCGGCGGTCATATCTGGAGGTGGGCGCTCGGCCCCATACGTCTTTTCGCCTTGGCCAGCCCCGCAGTGCTGGACTCAGACCAGCCCAAGCGCCAGCAACAGGCCGAAGAGCAGGTCGCCGTAGGTCAGTGCGACCACCAGCCCGAGGAACATCGGGACGATGAACGGCAGCCCCGGTGAAATCCACACCTGCTCGCGGGCAACGACCGTCTCGATTCCTTCCCGGAGCGTTTCGGCGTCGGTGCCGTAGGCGGAGTGGTCGATCGCTTCGAGGAATCGCTCGGCAGCCCAGGGGTCCTCGGGCAACTTTTTCGAGGCGTCCGCGTCGTCTGCAAGGGTGTCCGGGTCGTCTGCAGGAGGCGCCAAATCGTCTGCAGGGAGCTCTTCAGTGCCACCGTCGGGGCGTGGGAGGCGCGCGTTCACGGCTGTGGTGGCGTCGATGGCGCCGTCAGTGGGCGGGTGGGTCTCGCCGACGCTCTCCGGGTCGCGATACGCATCGGCGTTCTGCCGGAGTTCTGCCAGCGAACAGCCGCGCCAGCGGAGATACATCCGGAGCGCGTCCAGGTCGAGCCCGGAGCGGGTGAACCCCTCGCGCGTCTCGAACAGCCGGCCGTGGACATCGGAGAGGTCGGGAACAGAGACCACGCGCCCGAGGAACATCGCCTTCCCGACCCGACCGACAGCGGCGTTCCGGACCGCGAGGGCGAAGGGGTACGCCAGCCCGAGGAGGACGGTGTCGGTGAGCACCGTAAGCGAAAAGACGCCGATAGCGGTAGGCTGGTAGGGCAGGACCGGCGGCAGGCCGAGGGCGACGAGTGACTGCGGCGGGAAGTAGGTCGGGTAGGTCGGGAAGAGGACGGCGAGAGCCATGAGCGCCTTGGCGTCGGCGCCGCCGAAGCCGCCCAATCGCCAGAAGACGTAGCCTAACGGGGCGACGAAGAAGAGGCTCACCCCGGTCTGGATGAGGTGGAGGCGGGTGCGGAAGGTGGCGAAGGGGTACCAGTTCGTTAGGTCGAACAGCAGCAGCAGGATGCCGAGGCCGCCCAGCACGACCCAGACGTTGTTGGGGACTCGGCGGGTCCGGATGTCGCGGATGGCCGCCCACGCGAAGAGCGGCACGGCGACGAGGCGGAGGAGGTCGGCGGGTGCGCCGAGCATGGCGTGTGGGCGAGGGGGGAGGAGAAAGGGGTTGTGGAACAGATGGACAGCGCTGTCGGAGACGGCACGACCTGACGTCCGAGAAACGGGGACAGAACCGTTCGTGAGTCCACAGCGAGGGGATATTTCGACAGTACGCTGTAACTACTTAACCCACTGCCCATCTAATTGGTCGGTGATGGATGTGATCGATCCGGCAACTGGTGCGCTCCTCGATTCCTACGAGGAACACACAGAAGCCGACGTTGACGTGGCGCTTACCCAGGCGAAAGACGCCTTCGAGGACTGGTCGGTCCGGTCGCTCCGCGAGCGCGAAGAACTGCTCGCGGCAGCCGGGTCAGTGCTCCGCGAGAACTCGCGTGAGTACGCAGAGACGATGACGAAAGAGATGGGGAAACCGATTACGCAGGCCGTGGGAGAGGTCGAAAAATGCGCCTGGGTGTGTGACCACTACGCCGAGCACGCGACTGCGTACCTCGAACCGGATCACCACCCGAGCCCACCCGGAACGACGGCGAAAACCGTCTACGAACCACTGGGGCCGGTACTCGCGGTCATGCCGTGGAACTTCCCATTCTGGCAGGTGTTTCGCTTCGCCGCACCGTATCTCACCGCTGGGAACGTGGGGCTGCTCAAGCACGCCTCGAACGTCCCCGGCTGTGCCGAGGCAATCGAAGACGTGTTCCGGAAGGCCGGCTATCCGGACGGTGTTTTCCAGTCGCTGTTGATCCCGTCGGATCGGGTCGACGGCCTCCTCGCCGACGACCGGGTCACGGCTGCGACGCTCACCGGGAGTGAGGGGGCGGGCCGTGCCGTCGCCTCGACAGCGGGTGAACAGCTGAAGAAGACAGTTCTCGAACTCGGCGGGAGCGACCCGTTCGTCGTGCTCGACGACGCCGACGTCGACGCCGCAGCCACGACAGGCGTGTGGGCGCGGAATCAGAACGGGGGGCAGTCGTGCCTCGCCGCAAAACGGTTCGTCGTCGTCGAGGACGTGTACGACGAGTTCATCGACCAGTTCGTCGACGAGGCCGAAGCGCTCACGGTCGGCGACCCGATGGACGAGGAGACCGATATCGGCCCGCAGGCTCGCCAGGACCTCCTGGAGGACCTCCATGAGCAGGTCGAACAGAGCGTCGAAGCGGGGGCGTCCGTCCTGACCGGTGGACAGCCACTCGACCGCGAGGGGGCATACTACCCGCCAACCGTTCTCACGGACGTTCCAACAGGCTGTCCGGTAGACACCGAGGAGGTGTTCGGCCCAGTTGCAACTGTCTACCGGGTCAGTGATGAAGCCACAGCCATTGCGAAAGCCAACGACACGAGCTTGGGACTCGGCGCCAGCATCTGGACGGCGGATCTTGACCGGGGTGACCGCGTCGCCGCTGCAATGGACGCAGGCTGTGTCTACGTGAACGAACTCGTGAAATCGGATCCACGGGTTCCCTTCGGTGGTATCAAGCAATCCGGCTACGGCCGCGAACTCTCCGAAGACGGCATCAAGGAGTTCGTCAACCGGAAAACCGTCTGGCTGCAGGAACAACCCAGCACCGAGACCCTGGTGGAGTGAATATGCAAGCATCAGACCTCCTCGTCAGCTGTCTCGAAACTGAGGGTGTTGAGTACGTTTTCGGCCTCCCGGGAGAGGAGCTTGAAGACCTCCTGTTCTCGTTACGAGACTCCGATATCCAGTTCATTCCGGTCCGTCACGAACAGGGTGCGGCGTTCATGGCCGACGTTCACGGTCGGTTGACGGGTACCGCTGGTGTCTGTCTCGCCACGTTGGGCCCGGGTGCAACGAATCTTCTCACCGGCGTCGCGGACGCTCATTTGGATAAGTCCCCGCTGGTCGCGATTACGGGACAGGGCGGACTCGAACGCCTCCACCAGGAGAGCCACCAGGCCCTCGACATCGTCCACATGTTCGAGCCGGTCGTGAAGTGGAACACACAGATCACCGACGCAGAAATCATTCCGGAATCCGTTCGCAAGGCGTTCAAGCTCGCGGAGTACGAAAAACCGGGTGCGACCCACCTCGAATTCCCCGAAGATATCGCAGGCGAAACGATCGACGCGGAGCCACTCTCGACGCGGCCACGAGTCCGACGAGCCGACCCGGACGAGCAATCGCTCCAACACGCGATCGAACTCATCGAGAGCGCCGACGCGCCGGTGGTGTTGGCCGGCAACGGCGCCGTCAGAACGCCGACGGCCAGTCGATTGCGCGAACTGGTCGATCACGCCGGGATGCCCGTCGTCGCGACGTACATGGGGAAGGGCGCGGTCTCGGACCGGCTCGACAATTCGCTGATGACGCTCGGTTCCGGACCCGATGCCGAGGCATCGACGGCCATCTCTCGGGCCGATTGTGTACTCGCTATCGGCTACGACATCGCCGAGCACGACCCGCGCTCGTGGAATCCCGACATTGAGAAGAGCATCATCCACGTCGATCACGAACCGGCCGAAGTGTACCGACACTACAATCCAGACGTGGAGATTGTCGCAGACATCGCAACCGTCCTCGACGAGCTACGGATGCGTCTCGATTCAACGTCTGGACTGGAGTGGTGTCAGGACCTGCGCGAGCGGATCGTCGCGGACGTGCAGGGGACACCCGAGTCAGATGCCCCATTCACAGTGAGACGGACGCTGCCGTATCTCCGAGCGGTGATGGCTGATGAAGATATCCTGCTCTCGGACGTGGGGAGCCACAAGATGGCGATTGCGAAGAACTTCCCCACCTACGAACCCAACACCTGCATCATCTCCAACGGGTTGGCGACTATGGGAATCGCTGTCCCCGGGGGAGTCGCCGCTGATCTCGCAACCGACGTGAACGTCGTCGCCGCGACCGGCGACGGCGGGTTTCTGATGAATGCAGCCGAAATCGAGACGGCCACCCGCCTCGACCTCGGATTTACGATCATCGTGTTCAACGACAACGATTACGGCCTCATCTCCAAGCATCAGATCGAACACACTGGTGAACAGTTCGGAACCGAACTGACGAATCCAGATTTCGAGACGTTCGCCGAGAGTTTCGGGATCGCCGCCTACCGGCCGGAAACCTGGTCCGAAGTCGAAACCGCCCTCGAGCGTGCCGTCCCGTCGGACGAGCTGTCTCTGGTTGAGATCCAGCTCGGGGACCACGCCTGAGTCAGCGCTTCGACCTCGTAGTGCCCGATTTTCGTGACAGAAACGGTGATGCGACGCGGCCAACAACCGGTGACCATCATCCGATGACGTTTTGCTCGGCTGCATTAACGATATCCGATAAGAACGACCGCCTGGGCGAGCGTTCAACTCACCACCACCGACAGAATCGAAATCGGGAGTAGTTGCTTGTTCCTCGAATCGAGATATCTGAGAGCGTGATATGAGAGGCCCTGTTGAAACCCTCAATCGGTGAGATGTTTCGGAAGCCGTGCTGAATAGAGGGCGCTTTTACAGCATGTTCACGGGGTCGAATTACCCGGCGCGTCCTATCGCTGATTCGACTCTTGTCTGTCAGAGTGAGGGGAGTACGGTTGGTCGGAGAGCATCTCGGCGAGTTCGGCCAGTAGTGCTTCGGCCGAATCATGGCCACGGTATCGGATGTGGTGAGTACGAGTATCGTGCTCAACCCACCCGTTTGATTCGAGCTTCGGGAGGTGGTTGTGCGTCAGTTTGAGAGCGACGCAGTCTCGGTTCATCTCGGGGACGCGCTGGGCAATATCCTTGGCCAACTCCTCCAGCGTGGCTGTGTTCGTTGATTCGATGTTCTCGAAATAGTGGATAACTTCCCGTCGGAGTTGGTGACGACACGTGTTCAGCAATCTGTTCGTCTTCGGGGCCTTGTCCGGATAACACCCATTTTTCGTCATGTTAATAACAGATACCAATATGTGGGGGATAATAACATTTTCCCCGGATCTTCGAAATCGACGGTAGCAGTTGAGATGGTTCTGATGAAATCCTCAGAGTTGGAGAGGAGTGATGTGCTGAATATAGAGGGTGTATCCGGCAGATGTTCGCAGATCGACGAACGGACGATGGCGGGAACGATTCTCCGGCGTGGCATACCGCTTCCGCTCGCTGTGGTCGATTACGAAGGATCGACCGTACTCGTCTCGTTGAACGGGCTCCGGCTACTGAGCTATCGCTGAGGACAGTCGAACTGGCTGTCTGCCCCAGCCAGATGTCACGGGGGAGTGCATATATCCGGGTGAATCACCTATCAGTGGATATGACACTCGACGTTCCGATTCCTGACGCGCCATCACTCCGCGGAGCCCAGCCCAGAGGAGAGTACGAAGCAATTGATAACCCCGTCGATAACCCAGAGGACGACTATCGCCGAGAAGAACTCGAAACCATCCTGGCCAGCGGGGCGTGGGGCGACGCCTTTGCTGAATGGGCGGCCCACACTGGGCTAACCCCGGCCAACTTCGAGATAGTCCTCGAGTACGAGCTGATCGATAAGTTCGACTTCTACTGGGACGCAACAACGGACGAAGTCGGCTACCGATCGCCGACGCTCCCGCAAGCGGCTCGTGACGGAGTCGACGCCGAGGTCGTGGGCGATATCGACTCCGAACTCGATACCCTCGGCCGGGTGGTCTCGGAGATGCTCGAAAACGATTACCTCCTGCGTGACGACGAGTCGTACGGGTTCTTTCCCGATGCCATCTCCGATAACTCGTATGAGTCCCGTGATGAGGAGTAAGTAACGCAGCCATCGACGGGCATCGTCGACTGCAAGCCCCAGCTCACGGACGCGTTCAGGCCAGAACTCGTCGTACCGCTCCTGTTCAGCCAGTGCCGTGAATTCGCCTGCCGCGACTTGATCGAGCTTGAGGTTCGTCTCCGCACGTAGTTGCTCACCGACCGTGTCGCTGACCACACCCGTTCGTTTGGGCTGACGACGCTGCTGTCCGTCGGAGATTGAACCGACAAAGAGATGCGATATACGGTGTCGCACTACTGCATAGTGCCTAGACATGTACCAGTGAGACTGCGTTCCCTGTGGATAGATCTGGATCTGCAAAGTGCGTTCACCAGACGACGTCAGGTGGGCTGTCAGACTGCGTCTGACAACCTCGTGGAAGCAGGAAGCCCCTGCCTACTCAGCCGCTGATGCGGCTTCCTTGAGGCAGGGGTAGGTCACTGCTGTGTTTGACGGATGAACTCCTCGAGTTCGTCTTCGATGTGTGTCGAAACGCGCTCACAATAGTTCCAGAGTGCCCCATTGAGTCGTTCTTCGGTCTCGTCGTCGAGTTCGTCTCCCCCACGAAGGACGGAGTCCTTCGTGATCTCTGGGTGATAGACACAGACCACGCCGAGTGAGTACTCTGAACTCGAAGAGCCAGCCGTGTGGATTCCATATTCATCAGTTCCCCAGACGCCATCGCCGCCTTGTCGCTCCAGTTCAGAGTCAAGCGTGTCGAGGAGGTGAATCTCCTCGGTGCTGAGGATTGGGTCGTCGCCGTTGAACAGTTCAGCATATGCTGCTGTCCGGGCACTCCTCGTCCATTGGGCCAAGTTGGACCGTGCACGCTGTACGAGCTGTCGTTCGTCTGGAATCTCTGCCATGGTGTTAGAAGGACGGCCAGGTCAATCAACGTTCGTACGGTGAATCAGAGAGAGACGCCCAGAAGAACGCGATGCCGAGCGGGTGTCCCATGACGAACCACCTGATGTCGCCGACAGTGAACTCGTGACTGCAGCGGGTACTCCGGGCGGTGCCAACGACGGCGAAACGGCACAAGAAAAGACAATGGAGTCGGAACCACGATGATTCCGGGAAAACTGCGTCTGTTTACGAGCGTATGAGGCTGGTAATCAGATTTAGATGACGCGGTTCTGCAGGTAGTCGAGGTGCTTTGCGTTGTAGACGATCATTACCTCGTCCGTGGCCGGCGAGCCGATGCAGGTGAGGCGGACGTTCCTCTCCTCGACCTCCTCGTCGGAGAGAATCTGCTGCATGTCCATGTCGATCTCACCCTCGACCGCGATGGCGGCGCAGTTCGCACACGCGCCGGCGCGGCAGGAGAAGGGCCAGTCGTAGCCCTGGGCCTCGGCGGCCTCCAGGATATACTCGCCCTGGTTCACGTCCAGGTTTCCGTAGTCCTCGTCCGACAGGTCCGCGTCGGCGGCCTGCTCGAAGAGGTCGTCGTCGTCCATCGACCAGCCGTGGTCGTCAAGCACTTCGTAGTTGAGGTATTCGACGGTGGGCATCACAATGTGCTACACAACCCACCATATAGGGTTTTGTGGTTCGAACCGCCGAAAACCCGCGGTGAGAGGTGTTTAGGCCGGCCAAAACTCGAGGATCGCGTTCAGTCGAATCCGGACGATATCGCCGGGAGATCCGGATGACGAGGGCACTGGTCGCCGAGTAGCATCCTGAGCCACCGACGGGTTACTCGATTACTGCACGCCCGCTTGTGGCCGACTGGATACGGTCTCGGAGTGCCGCACTCGCATCCACGGGGGTCGACACCTCGAATCGAACGTCTGCCTCGTAGGCCGCCTCGAACTCGCAGTCGGCGCCTTCGAGCAGCCCCCGCACGGTGCCGGAGTCGTCGTATTCGACACCAACCGAGAAGCGGTGGCGGGGTTGCTGCTCCTCGACACCGGCCTCGTCGACAGCGTCCTTGACCGCCCGAGAGTACGAGCGGGCCAGCCCACCAACGCCGAGATTCGTCCCGCCGTAATAGCGCGTGACGACGGCGACGACGTTGCGGATATCGCGCTGCTGGAGCACGTTCAGCGCCGGCTTGCCAGAGGAGCCTGTCGGCTCACCGTCGTCGCTCTGGTACTCCCGAAGCATCACCTCGGTCACGGTTTCGGGCGACGCCTCGCCCGCTGGGACGCGGTACGCGGGGACGTTGTGCGTCGCGTCGTCGTACTCCGTCCGCACGGCGTCGATGAACGCTTCGGCCGTCTCAACGGTGTCGGCGCGGTCGACGTGGCCGATGAACTCCGAGCCCCGGACCTCGAAGCGGGCCCGGCCGGGGCCGGCGACGGTTCGGAAGCTGTCGGCCACGCTCAGAACCCGACCTGCCGGACGAACGAGAGCTCCCGGACGGCCTTCAGCAGTTCGCCGGAAGGCGCCTCGTCCAGAATGACGTAGAGTTTGGGTTCATCGGCGAACTCGGGGTCGTCGGAGATGACCTGCCGAATGGTCAGCCCCTCCTCGGCGATGAGGCCAGTCACATCCGCGACGAGTCCGGGCGAATCGGCGTCGCCGACTTCGACGGTGATAACCGTCAGGTTCAGCATGGGCGCGAGGTCCATCAGGCTCGGGACCGCCGAGATGTTCTGGAAAATGCGCCGCAGCTCCTCATCAGCCAGCAGGGCGTCGGTCGTCGAGTCCACGACGCGGCGGTCGACACCGATTTCGCCCGCAATCTGCGTGTTGGGGATTTCGATACTCCCCGAAACTACGCGGCCCTCGTCGTTGATGGAGAAGCCGCGCTCGAGCAGCAGCCGGACCACCGCCTGCTGGGAGGGTGAGCCCTCGAACTTCCCCATGATCTCGTCGAACATCAGTTGCTCCTGCTTCTCGCTGGAGGGGGTAAAACCCCGTGGGCGGGAAGCTTCTTGACGGCGGCGGCCCCATCCCGACTATGACCGACCTCCAATCGTGTTTCTTCTGCGGAACCGCCGAGGATGTACAGGAGTACGCGGTGGTCCCACCGCGATACACCGACGATGGCGACCCGCAGGTCGCCGTGCTCTGTGCGCAGTGTAAGCCGAAACTGCTGCAGGTCATCGAACCGCTCGTGAACCGCCTCGAGAGCGACAATGGCCAGGTAGATTCCGGAGCGACGACGCAGCCCCAGAGCCAGTCCACCGACGGCATCACGATGAGCACGGATCGGCCGGCTTCAGAGCCCGAAACGGCCGCCCCTGAACCGACCGATTCGGGTGCGGACGAGCAGACCCCTGCCACGGAGAACACAGCGGAGACGACTCCATCCGAACCCGGCGACGTTGTCCCGGACGCCGCTCAGCCGCCGAACTACCGGCGCGCGATGCGGATGCTCTCGAACCGGGAGTTCCCACTCGACCGGACGGAGGTCGAGTCACTGCTCGCCGGTGCGTACGACATGGAGAATCACGAACTCGACACAGTGCTCTCGTACGCTGTCGAGACAGGCGACCTGCACGAGGAGGACGGGCAGTTCTTCGACGGTGAGCAGTAGCTGGTCGCCCGGCTGTGGCCGTGGCTATTTCTCGTGTTTCCTCGTCGCTCCGGTGGCGTCGTTGCCCTCTCAGAGTTCGCCTTTCGTGCTCGGGGTGTCGTCCCGCCGCCTGTCGAACCGGGTGGCGTCGTCGAGCGCCCGCGCGAGCGCCTTGAACAGCGCCTCAACCTCGTGGTGGGCGTTCTCCCCCTCGATCTCGACGTGCAGCGTGAGGCCGGCGTGTTGGCCCAGCGAGCGCGCGAAGTGCCGGGCGAGCACACTGGTGAACTCAGCGATATGCGCCTGGGAGAACGACCCGTCGAACCGGAAGTAGGGCCGCCCGGACACGTCGACGACGACGCTCGCCTGCGCCTCGTCCATCGGAATCGTGCGGTCCGCGAACCGCCGGATGCCTGTCCGGTCGCCCAGCGCCTCGTCGAACGCCTGCCCGAGGACGATACCCACGTCTTCGACAGTATGATGCTCGTCGACGTGCAGGTCTCCCTCGCAGGTCAGTTCGAGGTCGAAGAGACCGTGCCGGGCGAAGGAGTCGAGCATGTGGTCGAGAAACCCGATGCCGGTGTCCACCTCGCTCTCGCCGTCGCCGTCGAGGACCAGCGTGCAGTCGATCGTCGTCTCGGCGGTCTCTCGGGAAACGGTCGCGTGACGTTCGCTCATGGCTGTGGCGTTGGGCGATGGGTGCAAAGCGGTTGCGCTCTCTCAACGGTCGCCCCGACCTGAGGAACTATACGTCTCGCCGCGTCACAACCTCACATGGACTACTACGTCCCTGACGAAGACGACTTCGTAGAGGCTGTCGACGACGTGCACCTGACGGTTGGCGCCGCCGGTGAGGAGACCAGCGTCCAGCACTTCACCATCGAACCGGGTGCGGAGGTGCCCTCTCACCAGCACCACCACGAACAGGCCGGCCTCATCACGCAGGGGGAACTCACCTTTGAACTCGACGACGGCGAGCGGATTACCGTCGGGCCGGGCGAGTCCTACGTCCTGCTGGGCGACGAGGTTCACGGCGCCGTGAACGAAGGCGACGAAGTGGTGAAAGGCATCGACGTGTTCGCGCCGCCGCGGACGGACCCCGACTGGGCGGAGTAGCGGGGAAAGCAATTGGTTCGCCGTGAGCGTTTTCAGGACTCACTTCAAGACGGACGATTCGGCGTACCCGTCGGGCTACAAGTATTCGCTCCACTTCGGCACGCTCGACGGAGAAACGATACTCCGGTATGATAACTCCCACGAGGACACGAAGGGACACGAGCACCACACTGCCGACGGGGTCGAGGAAATCGAGTTCCCCGGGATGGTCGAACTCCTCGAACGCTTCGAGGAGGAAGCCGCCGAATGCCGACCGTGAACGACCGACGCTGCCACCCCAACAATGACTGACACCGAACCGAACCCCGACGACCGAACGCTCCACGTCTACGTGGGCGAGGCGAACCGACTCCGTGAACAGACGAAGGACATGCTCCGAGCCGTCGAAGCCGGCGAAGCGTTTGAGGACGTGGGTCACACCCACGTACTCAACTTCGAGTCCGAGGCCGAACTCGCGCGGCTCCTCAGCCCTGCGAACCTCGCACTCCTCCGGGCAATCCGCCAGCACGAACCCGAGAGCATGCGGGCCGCTGTGGGAATCGTCGACCGAGACTTCAAAGAGGTACACCGGAACCTCACGGAACTCTCCGAGCTCGGCGTGATCGAACTGGTCAAGGACGGCCGTTCGAAGCGCCCGGTCGCGCAGTACGACGACATCGAGGTGCACTACTCGCTCGTGACCGACGACGCGTCGACCGAGCAGGCTGGCGCGTAGTGTGGTTCTCCGCTCGGGGGGTCGTGGTCCTTTCGACGACGGGATGGGCTGTATCTACCACCGGTTCCAGAGAGAGTTGCAGATGAAGAAATCCTGCCACCAACTACTGGTGACCGGGCACTACTACCCGCAAAAGAATAGAGACTGTCGGAGTTTGCTTACGCGAGTTCGTGAATATTCTCGAAAATCGCTGATTTTCGAGCGCCCGAAAAGCTCTCTATGAGAGCTTTTCGATGTTCTCGACGACCTTCTCGGCATACTCCGTCGTAGAGACCTTCTCAGCGTCCTCGCGCTGGCGGGCGAGGTCGTAGGTGACGGTCCCGTCGTCAATGGTCTTCTCGACAGCGTCACGGATGAGCGTCC
>Ga0306890_100041_pt1 | contig 70831 bp, 73 predicted proteins | sample AntDeeMetagen192_FD_190449 | JGI IMG/M metagenome (GOLD analysis project Ga0306890, IMG submission 190449) | Saline lake microbial communities from Deep lake, Antarctica - Metagenome #192 (v2) (version 2) | ecosystem: Environmental > Aquatic > Non-marine Saline and Alkaline > Saline | place...
CGGCCGGGTTTGAGGGAGAGGTCGGCGTCGCGGCGGATGGATTAGCATTCGAACTATGAGGGAGGGAAACGCGAGCGAACAGCGTGAGCGAGGGGCACACTCCCTCAGAAATGCGAGCGGGGAGCGCTGCGACCCGCGAGCGTGCGGGGGAAACGCGAGCGAACAGCGTGAGCGAGGGGCACACTCCCTCAGAAATGCGAGCGGGGAGCGCAGCGACCCGCGAGCGTGCGGGGGAAACGCGAGCGAACAGCGTGAGCGAGGGGCACACTCCCTCAGAAATGCGAGCGGGGAGCGCAGCGACCCGCGAGCGTGCGGGGGAAACGCGAGCGAACAGCGTGAGCGAGGGGCATCATGACTGACGAAACCCTCCCTAACGGCGAGTCCCCGCACGAGCACCTGCGCGAGGACCGCTATCTCGGGCCGTTGGTCGCTGAGTTCGGCGAACTCTGCCTCGACCCCGAGGACGATGCTTTCCGCCGGCTGGTCGCCTCCATCATCAGCCAGCAGGTGTCGACGGCGTCGGCGGCAGCGACTCGTGAGCGGCTGTTCGAGGCGGTCGAGCCGACGCCGGAGGGCATCCGGGCTGCCGACGAGGCGACGCTGAAGGAGGCCGGCCTCTCCCGGCAGAAGACCCGCTACGTCAACGCGGTTGCCGATCGCTTCCACGAGGAGGGCTGGACCCGAGAGTCGTTCGAGCCGATGAGCAACGACGAGGTCCGCGCGGCGCTCACCGACATCACCGGCGTCGGCGAGTGGACCGCAGACATGTTCCTGTTGTTCGCTCTGGGCCGGCCTGACGTGTTCCCGGTCGGCGATTTAGGGGTCAGGAAGGGGCTGCAGACCCTGCTTTCGCCCTACGACGACCACGATGCCGAGAACATGACCCGGGCGGAGATGCGGGTGTTCGCCGAGCGGTGGAAGCCAGCGCGGAGCTACGCGGCGCTCTACCTCTGGCGGGTGAATGAGGATCTCGCCGAGCGCGTCGCCGAACTCGTCGAGGAGTAGCGCTCAGGCCGCGGGGTTGCCCATCCCCTCTTTCACACCGAAATGGAGCAGCGCGAGGTTGATGGGGTAGGCCGCGAGGAACCCAATGGAGAGTGATACCGCCAGCGACGCCCAGAACACCGGATCACCTATCGTCGCCTCGCCGGCGAGGTAGATGCCGGCGGCGATGGTGACACCCATCGCCTCGCCGAGGCCACACCCGGAGTAGCAGTGGGCCGTCGAGCGCATCCCCCGGCGGACGAAGGTGTCCTCGGGAATCTGGGAGCGCCGCTGTACCAGTAGACCGCGAGACCGAGCAGCCCGGAGTAGAACACGGTGAGCGTCCAGACCAGCCGCATTGTCGGGGGAATTCCTTCGTTGTTGGTCCGGATATCGTACTGCAACACCCCTACCGAGAGCAGCGAGACGACCAGCCAGCCGACGACCAGTTCGATGTGACGATGGCGTGGAACGCCTCCTTGATGGCCATGACGGGATGGTGGTGGGGCCTCGCTCGGCTTGTGTCTGGTGGCCGTGCCACCCTCTGACGTGGCCGTTCCAGTGACCTACTCCTCGAGTACCGGGCCGTCGGTCGATACCTCGGTGTCGTCGGCGCGGCGGCGCACGTCGACGCGGTAGTCCTTCAGGATGTCCCGCCCCAGGAGCAGCGGGTACTGCATGTGCGAGCGGTCCTCGACGCTCGCGGTGACGGTGTGCTGGGTGCCGCCGACACCGATGACGAGGTCCACGACCGGGCGTGATTTACCAGACCGGGAGGAGCCGCTCTTGACCCGGGTCATGCTTTTGATGGGGCCTGCGCCGATTTCGGCGGCCAGTGCCGTGTCGATGCTGGAGCGGGTCGCGCCGGTGTCGGATTTGGCGAACACCTGCTCGGCGCCGCTGGTGCCGGTGACGACGACCTCCTCGATGTAGCCGACGGTGGGCGTCTCGCCGGGGTTCCGGCTGGTGGGCTTGGGGGCACAGCTGGGCCGCGAGTCGTCCAAACGGTCGGCGAGCTGGACGACGGTGTCCTCGTCGACGCTGCCGCCGGCCGCCTCGATGGCGAGCTGGGCGATGTACGGTGCTGGCGAGACGCCGGTCGCCTTGAACAGCCCTTTGAAGCCGGCGGTGGGGTTCACTTCGAGTACGAACCAGCCGTCGTCGCCCTCAATGAGGTCGACGCCGACGTAATCGAGGTCCATCACGTCCGCCGCATAGAGCGCGGTCTCTTGTGCTTCCTCGGGTATCTCGCCCGTGGCGTCGGCCACGTTGCCACCGAGCGCGACGTTCGTTCGCCAGTCGCCCTCGGGTGCATAGCGGTACATCGCGCCGATGACCTTGTCGCCGACGATGTAGACCCGCAGGTCGCGCTGTTTCTCCTCGTCCTCCTCGACCAGCTTCTGGAGGAACGCCTGCCGTTTGCCGACTTTGGGGTTGACGGTCTTGGTGAGGTCGACCTTCCAGGTGCCCCCGCCGTGGGTGCCGATGGCGGTCTTGTAGACCCCTACCTTGCCGAAGCGCTCGCGGCCCTGATTTAGCCGGTCGTTATCCAGCGCCAGCAGTGCGTCCGGCACGGCGATGTTCCACTCCGCGAGCGTCACTGCCGTCGCGAACTTGTGGATGGCCGAGAGCACCGCACCCGGCTTGTTCAGCATCGGCCGGATCTGGTTGAACGTCGCTGCCAGCCCGAGCCCCTCGGCGGGCTCCTCGGTGTTGGTCAGCAACATTCGGTTGGCGATGATGTCCACGTCCGGCTCCAGGGAAACCTCGCCGTCCTCGATGGAGATGGCAGTGTTCTCGCGACGGAACCACTCTGGTTTGTGGCCCAGCGCCTCCACCGCGTTGCAGATGGCTTTCGTTTCCTTGCTGTTGTGCAGCGACAGTACGCCCACTGTCACAGGCTCATTGCTCATTGGGTGGAAGTGGTTACGGCTGGGCCATAAGCATACGGTCTGTGGGCCATCCCAGATAGCGAAGCCGGTTATCGCCGGACAGCGAGCCAACGGTCAACGGCGACGACAGCACCACCCAGCAGCCCTGTGGCGATTCCGAGCCCGAAAATGTAGAGTCGTTGGCCGGTCGCGGGCTCGGTCGTCCGGGTACAGGTCGGTGTGGCCGTCGCGGTGGCGTTCCCCGCTGCGCTCGCGCTGCTCTCGCAGGTCACGCTGGTCATCATCGGCTGGGTGACGATACCTCGGGCGACGAGGCCGACGCCGATGAGGAGCAGACCACCAGCGACCACGTACCGAATGCGTGTCGCGCTCCCTGGCTTCTCCCGGTCCGGTCCGACCCGTCGCTCCAGCACGCCGCCGACCAGCGCCGCGGCGACAGCGAACAGGTAGAAGCTGAGCGCCTGCCCGGCCTCCCAGAGGAGCTCCCGCCGATTGGGACGGACCCCTCCACGGCGTAGACGACGCTCTCCAGGAACCCGCCGTCGTACACAACGACCGAAACGAGATACGCGGGCAGGACTAGCGGGTAGAGTACCGGCGCCAGCGCGGGGACGAGCGACGGGAGGAACCCCCCCACTGCGAGCGCAGCGAAGACGACGAGCGTGCTCCGGCCGGTGAACGCCGCGACGAGACGGTGCGGTCTCTCACTCATACTTGGAACGAAGGACTGTGGGAACTTCACGACCGCTACTGTCGCAGGTGACAGGGGATGTCGAGATGGACAACCGCGTCCCAGCTACACTGTCTCGCTCCCGTCGAGATCACCCGGTGAGCGGACTCGCTGGGCACCGTCCCGGAGCGCGTCGAACTGCGTTTCGCCCCACGCGACAAGCTCGGGGTCGTCGCTGTGGAGGCAGGCTCGGAGGTTCCCCTCGCCGTCATACGCGCCGAGGAGCATCTGTTCGCCGTCGACGGCCAGCCCAAGCGGGACCGGCGCCGCACGAGTGTAGAGGTCGAGGACGCCGAGACGGACGACCGCGGCAAACTCGAACGGGTTGCGTTCCCGAGCCTCGCGGGCCGTCGCTGTTGAAAGGAGCAGGTCCGTATGCACGCCGCGGCGCGCGAGTTCTGCATGGGCCTCGTGGAACGCCCGGGAGAGCACCGGCGAACAGAGCAGGACTCGCCCGCCCGTGAATCCCCGAAGCGCTTCGACGTATGCCTGAATCGGTGCGTGCGGGTCCGTCGCGGAGGCTGCGACCACCTCGGCGTCAGTCAGCAGTTCAGGCGCCGGCGCGTGGCCCGGGTCGAGGTGGCTGAGGAGCGGGGCCGCCCGGTCCACCGCAGCGAGTCGCTCGCGGTAGTCAGCGTGGACACGCCCAGCGGCGTCACCGGCGGCGGTCAGGCGGTAGCCGCCGTCGCCACGCTGGACCCACCCCCGTTCCTCGCAGGCGGCGAGGTGGCGCTGGACGCTGCGGCGGGCGCAGTCGAGCGCGTCGGCGAGGCTCGCGGGACCCGCGGGCCCGTCGCGCAGGTGCTCGAGGAGGGCGACCCGGTCCGGCGAGTCGGCGAGGAAGCGGGCGGCGTCGTTCATCGGCGACCGATTGCCCCGAGGTGACAAAAGTCCGGGTGGTTCGCCTCAGGTCGCGCTCAGTCCGCCGGCTGGGGATACTGGTGTGTGAACCACCCTGCCCTACCGCGCTCGGGGCTACTCGCCCCTCGCTTGTTGAGGACAGGGCTTCCTATTTCTGTGTCGGAACTTGCACCCGGCGTGGGCACAGCGGTTCCAGACTCCACAGGCGACTTCCCTTCACGGGTGGTTCGGAGTGTCCCACTCCTACCAGTTGGACACTTGACCACAACCGACGGTGCGCGCTTCTTGTCGTCGTTCGAAAGACGCATCGCGTCTTTCGTGATGACGAAACGGCGAAGCCGTTTCGAACCACGCTTGAACACCGTCGGAAGCGTGGTAAGCATCGTACTACCTCCCTTCGACCCCGAGGGTAGTAAGCGTGTTGGGAACCGTGTATGCGACTTGTGCAGATGTTGACGAGACGCGGAGCGTCTCGTTCGCGCACAAGAGCAAAGCTCTTGTGAACGCTGTACCCCCTCCCTGCTCGCGCCTATGGCGCTCGCTGAGGAAGGGGGCTTAGCGCCCTTAATCACAGCTAAATCAGAGGAACCTCACGGCGGATACCCGCGTCTTTAGCCGCGGGAGGAAGCCAACGTGGGGACGATGGTCCAGCCGTCGATGGCAGGGTCGGACCCTCGCCGTGAGTAGATAGCAGCGCGGTTTCTTTATTCAGAATCATTCCTGAAACTGAATTGGGGATCGGTCACTACATGTGCGAACCGTTCACAGATGAGGTTGCGATTTTCTTGAGAAGAATCGTAATAATTATATGATAATTACGATTCTATGACTTATGAACTCCCCGCTCCAGTTTAGCCTCCCCGCTGGCCCCGAATTCACGATATTCGTCCTGTTTTTATCGTTCATGCTGTTTTTCGTGATATTGGCCTTTGTACTGGCCTATTGGATATATACTGATGCCACTAATCGTGGAGATGAGCATGCTGCTCTCTGGGCGCTGGCTGCCGGCGGACTGACGTTGATATCATCTTTTGGTGGGTTACTTGCAGTCGCAGTCTACGTCTGGCAACGTGAGCAACACGAGTGAAAGACGGTGACCGCGTTGTTTGCCACATAGAGTGTACTTAGCGATTGGTCCTGCCTATGTTGAAAAACCACTCTTCGAACAAAACTATCAGCCCTTAGGAGGCGGAGACCTCCCGTTCGACATGGCCACCAGCGCTAATCGACAGTACGTGCTCTTTGCGGAGAACGATAGCCGAACTGCTCTGTCGGAGCGAACCCGGGGACGGGCGAGTGCTGGAAACTGGATGGAAAACCCACCAGCTACCCGCTCGGTGTCTCCGAAAAATTAGCTGCCGGTAAACGATTGCGGACGAGATATCTGCTGTTCGCGCTGGAGGAATGTGTCAGCGGAACGTTCGAATTCACAGCAGACGTGGATTTGAACGGCAGTACCGAGCAGTTGGCCCTCACGATACGAATCGGTTGAGCACACGTCACAGGTCGAACTCAGCCCACCGTCGACCACCAGCCCCTCGCCGCTGCTGTAATCGCGGCGTCGCCGGCGAGAAACACCGCTACGTCGGCCACGTCGCTGGGTTTCACAAACCGCTCCAGCGGGATGCGGTCCCGGTAGCGCTCGGCACACTCGACGCCCACGGTCAGCACGTCCTCGCGGATCATCGCCGTGTCGATGACGCCCGGCAGTACCGAATTCACCCGGACCTCCGGCTCGAGCGCGTTGGCCATCGAGTCGCGTGGTTCGCGTTCCTGCTCGGCTTCGCTCACGAGGAGGCGTTCGAGATTACCGCGCTCTGTGCCGGCTCCCAGCACTGTCTCGAACTGATGAGCGCCTCCGCATTCACCGTCATCTTCGGCCTCGTCTCGTTCACGATGTTGCTGATGGCGGGCTACCACAACGACGAGGAGCGCGCCGAGCGCTACACCCCCTACCTGCCCGCATTCTCGGGGGCGGTGCTGATCGTGATCGGGGTCGGGTTCATCACCGGACTGTTCTGCCGTCCCGGTTCCCGGTAGCCCTATGCCGGCTGAAACCCTCAATACCTCCGTGCACAGCGAGGCGTTTACCTACGACGGCGGTCGGGTCGACCCGGGCGAGCGTCAGCAACTGCGGTACACGGTGAGCCAGACCTATCTCGGTGACCCGGTCCGCATCCCGGTCACGGTTATCAACGGCGTAGACCCCGGCCCGACCGTGTTTCTTTCGGCGGCCTCCCACGGCAACGAACTCAACGGCATCGAGGTGGTGCGTCGCGTCGCCAATGAGTGGGACCTCTCGGACCTCGCGGGGACGCTCGTCTGCCTCCCCATCCTGAACGTCCCGGCGTTCATCGCCCAGCAGCGCTACTTCCCGGGCTCCGGGCGGGACCTGAACCGCTCGTTCCCCGGCGACCCAGAATCGACGGCAGTCAAGCGGATGGCCGACCGCATCTTCCGGAACTTCCTGGCGCCCTGTGCGTTCGGGCTGGATTTCCACACCTCGACCCGCGGCCGAACCAACATGCTTCACGCCCGTGCGGACATGGACGACGACGCGGTTGCCCGCCTCGCCAAGGCGTTCGCGAGCAACCTCATAATCTCGACACCGGGCTCCTCTGGCATGCTCCGGTGTGAGGCCAGCGACGAGGGAACGCCCACGGTCACCATCGAGATGGGGGAGGCTCACCGCTTCGAGGGCGAGTACATCGACCGTGCGCTCGCCGGCGTCGAGAGCGTGCTCGCGGAGTACGAGATGTTACCCCAGACCGACGTGGCGTGGCCCGGCTGGCGCACCGTGGTCACCGGCGACCACGAACGGACGTGGCTCCGGGCCGACGCCGGCGGCATCGTCGACATGCACGCGGACCTGGGCGCACTGGTGCGTGCGGGCGAGACCGTCGCCACCATCTCCAACCCCTTCGCCAACGAGCGGTCGTTCGTCGAGGCCCCGTTCACGGGGCTGCTCGTCGGCTCGCTGGAGAACCCCATCGTCTACCCCGGAAACCCGGTCTGTCACCTGACCGAACTCGAGGCGGGGACCACGCGGGTCGTGGCGGCGCGACAAGGTGTGGATCTCGACGGCTGATTCCGTGGGATCGAGGTCGCGAGCGGGTGCGTGGCGGGCCGGAGACGGTAAGTTCTATACCCCCCGCGCACCCAGTTATCCTGTTACATGAGTCAGTCGTACGATCGGGGAACCGTCGAGGACTTCGGCCGGTGGCGGTCGTTCAGCGCCGGCATGTGGGCGTGGATCTTCCACAAGTTCACCGGCTGGGTCCTCATCGGCTACCTGTTCACACACATCGCGGTCCTCTCGACGGCCACTACCGGCCCGGAGGTGTACGAGACGACGATTCAGGGGCTCGAGAGTCTCGCCGTCGTCCGCCTGCTGGAAGTGGGGCTTCTCGCGGTTGCGGTGTTCCACATCCTCAACGGGGTCCGCCTGCTGATGGTCGACCTCGGGGTGGGGCTTGAGGCACAGGACAAGAGCTTCTACGCGTCGCTCATCATCACGGGTGCGATTACCGTCGCGAGCGTCCCAACGTTCCTCTCGGGGGTGTTCTGAGATGGCGGACCACTACTCATCCTTCGACCGCTCGGGCACGAGCTGGCTGCTGCAGCGCTTGACAGCGGCGTTCCTCGTCGTGGTGCTGGCGTTCCACTTCTTCCTCCTGCACTTCGTCAACCACGCTGCCGACGTGACGTTCGCGGGGACCTCCGCCCGGATGAGCACCTGGACGTATTTCTCGCTGATGGTGCTGTTCCTGCTGACGGCGACGTTCCACGGCGTCAACGGCGTCTACAACACCGTCGTGGGCCAGGACGGCGTCACGGGATGGAAGAAGACCGCGGTGACGGCTGTGCTGGTCGTCGCGAGCCTCCTGATGGTCGTACAGGGGCTTCGAACCGCACTCGTCTGGACCAACCTCTTCTAACAATGAGCACACAACTCGAACCCAAACAGGAGGAAGCCGAATCGGAGGCTGAGCCGGCCGCAGAGGCCGAGCCTGAATCACTCGGCCAGCAGCGCCGCGACGCCGCCAACGCGCGCCGTCGTGCCGAGCGCGAGACCGAACCCGAACCGGACCTCGGCGACGACGCGGTGTCGCTGAAGGTGTTCCGCTATGACCCGGAGGTCGAAGGGAAACAGGAGCCGCGCTTTGACGAGTTCAACGTCGCCTTCACGAAGGGGATGACCGTCCTCGACGCGCTCATCGACGCCCGTGACACCTACGACTCCTCGCTCACCTTCCGGCACTCTTGCCGGCAGGCGGTCTGTGGCTCGGACGCGCTGTTCATCAACGGTCGCCAGCGCCTGGGCTGTCAGACACAGGTCGCCGACCTCGAGGGCGACACCGTCCGTGTCGAGCCGCTCCCCCATCAGGAGGTTGTCAAGGACCTCGTCGTGGATATGGAGCATTTCTACGATCAGATGGAGTCGGTCGAACCCTACTTCCAGACCGACGAGACACCAGACGACGAACTGGAAGAGCAGTTCCAGACGCCCGAAAACCGCGAGAAAATCAAGATGTCCACGCGCTGCATCTGGTGTGGTGCGTGTATGTCCTCCTGCAACATTGCGGCCGGCGACAACGAGTATCTCGGCCCCGCAGCCATCAACAAGGCCTACCGCTTTGCGATGGACGACCGGGAGGGCGAGGAGATGAAACAGCACCGGATGGAGCTCATCGAGCAGGAGAACGGCGTCTGGCGCTGTCAGACCCAGTTCTCCTGTACCACCGTCTGTCCGAAGGACATCCCGCTGACCGAGCACATTCAGGAACTCAAGCGTGAAGCCGTGAAGTCCAACCTCAAGTTCTGGTAACCATGAAAGAATACGACGTCATCGTGGTCGGCGCGGGCGGTGCGGGCCTGCGCGCGGCCATCGAAGCACAGGAGGAGGGCGCGGACGTGGCGATGGTGACGAAGCTCCACCCAGTCCGCTCACACACTGGCGCCGCGGAGGGTGGCATCAACGCCGCGCTGCGCGAGGCCGACGACTGGACCGACCACGCCTACGACACGATGAAGGGGTCGGACTATCTCGCCGACGCCCCCGCGGTGGAGGCGCTGACCCGAGAGAGCCCGAAAGAGACCATCCAACTCGAGAACTGGGGAATGGCGTTCTCTCGCGACGAGGACGGCGTGATCTCCCAGCGCCCCTTCGGCGGGCTCTCGTTCCCGCGAACCACCTACGCGGGCGCCGAGACCGGCCACCACATGCTCCACACGATGTACGAGCAGGTGGTCAAACGGGGTATCGAGGTGTACAACGAGTGGTACGTCACCCGGCTCGCGGTGACCGACGAGGACGAACCCGAGGAGCGTACCTGCGAAGGTGTCGTCGCCTACGACATCAAGCGCGGCGAAATCGAAGGGTTCCGTGCTCGCGATGGCGTTATCCTCGCCACTGGTGGGCTGGGGCAGGTGTACGACCACACCACCAACGCCATCGCCAGCACCGGCGACGGCGTCGCGATGGCCTACCGTGCTGGGGTGCCTATCGAGGATATGGAGATGATCCAGTTCCACCCGACGACGCTGCCGTCGACGGGGGTGCTCATCTCCGAGGGGGTCCGCGGTGAAGGGGGGATTCTCTACAACGGCGAGGGCGAGCGGTTCCTCTTCGAACACGGCTACGCCAACAATGACGGCGAGCTGGCCTCCCGCGACGTGGTTTCCCGGGCCGAACTCAGTGAGATCAACGCGGGCCGGGGAATCGAGGACGAGTACGTCCACCTCGACATGCGCCACCTCGGTGAGGAGCGCATCATCGACCGTCTGGAGAACATCCTCCACCTCGCAGAGGACTTCGAAGGTGTCGACGGCCTCGAGGAGCCGATGCCGGTCAAGCCCGGCCAGCACTACGCGATGGGCGGCGTGGAGACTGACGAGTGGGGTTCCACCTGCGTCAACGGGCTCTACGCCGTTGGCGAGTGTGCGTGTGCCTCTGTCCACGGTGCCAACCGCCTCGGCGGCAACGCGCTGCCCGAACTCACCGTCTTCGGTGCCCGTGCGGGCCGGCACGCCGCCGGCGGCGTCGCCGACGAGGCCAAAATCTCCACCGGTTGGGCCGCCGATAGTGAGGAGGGCGCGAACGTCTCACCCGTCCCGCTGGGGGAGGCCGACCTCCCCTCCGCGAACAAGGGGGCGCTCGCCGACGGCGGCCGGACATCGCCGCCGACCGATGACGCTGATGGTAGTGCAGCCGCCGCAAGCGACGGGGTGAACGTGATCGAGTCGGCCGTTGAGGTCGAGCGCACCCGCGTCCGCTACCTGATGGAGAAAGACGAGGGGATCAACCACGCCACCGTGCGCTCGGAGCTGCAGGAGACGATGACCGAGAACGTCAACGTCTTCCGCGAGAGGGGAGCGCTCGAGGACGCGCTCGGAGACATCCGCGAGGCCCGGCAGGACTACCAACATGTCACCGTGGAGGACCCCTCCCGGACCTACAACACGGACCTCATCCACACCATCGAGACGCGGAACCTGCTCGACGTGGCCGAGGCCATCACCGTCGGCGCGCTGGCCCGCGACGAGTTCCGTGGCGCCCACTGGCGCAAGGAGCACCAGGAGCGCAAAGACGACGAGTGGCTCAAACACACGATGTTGTCGTGGAATAACGGGAGCCCCGGCCTCTGGTACAAGCCGGCGATGCTCGAGGGCGAGGAGAAGACCTACGAGCCGAAAATCCGCAGCTACTGACTCGACGGCCTTTTTCGCAAAACTAGTCGCTGTCGACGTAGCGAGAGTGAGTGACCAATCCGCCGGGAGTCCGGCGGGTCACTCTGACAAAATTACCCGATTCCTGTTAGTTACCGCGCGTCGACCGTGCCGCACGCACATCGCTGCCGTCACGAATTTTGTCCTCACAAGAGGGACACACCCGTGGAGTATCCAGCCCTTCAGGTGTAAACACCCGGACGTACCGCCTCGTGACGAACGAACTGCAGTTCTGGCACTCAGGCATCGTTTAGTAGATTACTTGAACACGTATGTAAAGGTTCGGCATGTCGGATTCCCTCACGACCCATTCAGCCCTGGCTGTGGGGTCGGAATGGGTTGGACGCCCGCTTGTGGGACGGGCGAATTTTGGCACCAACTAACGGCCAGTGTGATGACGGTTAACAAGCCGGTTCTCCGGCTCTGAACGTGAACGAGGGCTCCTGTCGGCAACCCCTGACGGCCTCGCGCTTACGCCCGAACGTTCTCGCCAAGTCCTGCGGTGAAGCGGTCGCCGGCACGGCCGTCGTAGACGATATCGCCGCGGACGATGGTGAGTTCGGGGAACACCGCCTCCCGCCCGTCGAAGGGGGTCCAGCCACATTTCGAGTGGAGCGCTTCGCCCCGGATTTCCTCGCTCTCTTCGAGATTCACAAGCACCAGGTCGGCGTCGTACCCTTCCTCGATTCGACCCTTCTGGCTGAGGCCGAAACGGTCGGCCGGAGTAGCCGCGGCGAGGTCGACGACACGCTCGAGACCGAGGCCGCCGTCTCGCACCTCTTGCAGCAGGAGCGGCAGCATCGTCTCAACCCCGGGAACGCCCGACGGCGCGTCAGTCAGTCCGGCCTCTTTCTCCGCGACCGTGTGGGGGGCGTGGTCGGTCGCGATCACGTCGACGGTGCCGTCGGCGACCCGCTCGTAGAGTTCCTCACGGCGGTCCTCGCTTCGGAGTGGGGGGTTCATCCGGCCGAACGTCCCGAGCTCCGAGAGGTCCTCACGGGAGAGGAGGAGATGGTGGGGAGACACCTCGCAGCTCGCGCCCGCCTCGGCGGCGATGTCGACGGCCTCGGGCGTCGAGGTGTGTGCGATGTGCAGCGTCGCACCCGCACCATCGGCGGCCTCACAGGCCGATTCGACGGCGTCGATCTCGGCCGCTGCAGCACGGTACTGGCTCCAGCAGTCTGCATCTGCATCGCGACCAGCGCCCCCGGTGTCACCCTCCAGTGCGCTCTCGTCGAACAGGTCGGCGTTCTCGGCGTGCACTGTCACCGGAACGTCGGCGTCGGCGGCCGCTGTGAGTGCTTCCTCGAAGCGCTCGGCGTCGATACCCATCTCACCGGTCGAGTCCGCGAGGAACACCTCGCCCAGCGCGAACACCGGGCGCTCAAACAGCGATTCGGGCTCCCACTCGTCGGTGACGCCGCCGTTGATGCCGTAATCCACCAGCGAGTGCGCAGCGAGATCGGCCTTCTCGTCGAATCGCTCGCCGTCGACGGTCGGCGGCGAGGTGTTGGGCTGATCGACGACCGTGGTGACCCCGCCGGCGGCAGCCGACCTGGAGCCGGTTGCCCAGGTCTCCTTCTGGTCGTGGCCAGGCTGGCGGAAGTGGACGTGAACGTCGATTGCGCCGGGGAGCAACGTCAGTCCCGTGGCGTCGACGGTCTCCTCGCCAGGAAGCGAGTGGAGGGACTCAGCTATCTCGGCGATACGGTCGTCCTCGGTGCGAACGTCCCGGACGCGACCGTCGGGGAGTTCGGCGTTCGTGAGGAGCATACGGGCAGTCGGGTCGGTGCCCCCCTAACCCTGCCGGCCTTCAGTCGTGGCCTCGAGACACTCGACTTCTCCCTCCCGGCCGTCGAGCACTGCAGCCTCCAGTGCGCGTGCCACTGGTTCGGGTTGGGTGGGCCCACCCGCCGCGGCGACGCTGCCCACCGACGCCGGGTCGAATGGGACCTCGAGTGCGGTGTAGACGGGGTCGAGCACGTCGCGGATTTCGGGTTCGTCAGTGACGACAACCACGCCCGAGACCATCGCCGCGTCGGCGGTTACGCGCTGGGCGATGCCGGCGACCTTCCCCTGTGTGGGCGCCTCATCGCGGGCGAGGACCTGCGCCTGCACTGAGTAGTCGCCGGGGCAGAACGAGTCGGGTGGTTCGCCTGGTTCGGCGTCGATGCCGAGCCCCGAGAGGGCGCTGACGACCGTCTTGACGGCTCGTTCGTAGCGCTCGGTCAACCCCGACCGTGGGTCCGAGAGCGCCAGCAGCGAGGCGAAGGCGACGGTGGTCCCGGTGTAGGCGACGGCTCGACCACCGACAGAGCGCTCCACCGGTGGGAAGCCGCGCGCCTCCGCGGCAGCCGTTGCGGCCTCGTAGCCTGGTTCGTTTGCGTCCCGCCGGCCGAACGCGAGGTGGCGGTGTGGCGTCCACGCGCGGACTGCCGGCACGCCCGTGTCGCCTACTTCCTCCAGAACCTCCCGGGTGGCCTCCCGGTCGGCGGCCGGTGACGCTGCCCGGCCCCTGATGACGCGCATGGTCGGGAGAGGGCTCCGACGCACCTAAGCGTGGCCGTCGCCACCCTCGTCCATGACCCGCGGCGCCGCTGACTCGCCCGTTTCACTCCCCGCTGCGCTGCTCTCCCGCTACGACCGGTTCTCCTGTTACAACTCTCCGTACCCCGCCCATGACCGGGGCTGTGCGGTCGACCTCTACCCCGACTCGAACGCCGGACTCTCACCCGTTCCGGGCGAAATTCTGGCGACACGCACCGTCGGCTGTCCTGACCACCCCTACGCTGTTGACGAGGACCACCTCATCGTCATCGACGTGGCCGACGACTGGGCGGGCGGCCGCGGCGCGGACCTGGTCGCCCGAGTGCTCCACGTCGACCCGACGGTTTCGCCGGGCGACGAGATTGCGGTGGGCGACTCGCTGGGTGAGATGGTGCGGTCGGGCTTCTTCGGCCAGTGGGTCGACAACCACGTCCACCTCGGCTTCCGCAACGAAGCGGCAAACCCGTATCGAGCGTCAGGGTCGCTTCCAGTCGTGCCGGCGGTCCCGGTGGCTGGCGCGCCGTGGGACGGTACGGGCACGGTGGTCGAGCGTGGTGAGACGTTCGTTCGGCTCGATTCTCCCGCCCACCCGTCGCCGGGGAACTGGGCGACGATTGCTGCCGACGACGGGACGCCACTCGATGGCGGGCTGGTCCACTACTCGGGTGGCGGCGCCTACACAGAGACGGACGGCCCACTCTCACTGCTCGGAACCGAGGTAGGGACGGCGACACCACGGGCGAGGCCAGTGGCGGGCGGCGACAATGCCACAGGCACCGCGGACGTGGCGTGGTCCGACGTTCGAGTGCGGGCGAACAGCCAGCGAGCGACCGGACTCTCGTTGTTCGCCTCCCGAGACTCCTTCGGTGCAAAGCTTGTCTTCCACGAGGGCCACGAGTTCACTGTCGGCGAGGAACTCACTGTCGAAATCGATTCGGGCACGCCAGTTCGGCTGGAGTAGCTCGCTCGACCCACCGTCACGCTTCGCTGTCTCGGGACGCGGCGCTTTTTTGCGTGAGTCGGGTCGAATCCTCGGCTACTTGGGCGGGGCGACAAGATAGAAACCATGACCGACCTGCCGCCGTTGCCCGAGGGGGCTGCCGAATTCGTGCGTGAGGCCATCGAGGAGGAACACAGCTATCTCTCGTGGCTCGGCACCGAGGTGGGCGACGTCGAGCGCGGGCGAATCGAACTCTCGGTACCGTTCGATGAGAAGCTCACCAACCCCTCCTCGGGGGGTTCGACCATCCACGGCGGCGTCGCGGCGACGCTCGTCGACACCGCGGGCGGGCTGGCGCTCCGGCTGGCCGCCGAAGACCCGCTGGCCACCGGCGTGGCGACGGTGACGCTGAACGTGAACTATCTGCGGCGGGCGACAGGGGACCTCCACACGACGGCCGACGTGGTGCGAGCGGGCTCGACGGTTGGCGTGAGCCAGGTGGAGGTCACCAGCACCGTTCCTGCCGACGCAGACGAGGTCGACTGGGGCGGCGAGCCTGGCGAGGAGCAACTGGTGGCGACGGGACAGCCCGCCTACCGGCTGTTCCGTTAGTCGAACGTCAGGTTCGCCAGCGTCGTGACCTCGCCGAACAGCCAGTCAGCGTGGTCGATGGTGTACTCTTTGTGGGTTTCTTCGATGTAGCCCAACGCGTCCTTGACGAGAACCGGCCGGTAATCTCGGAGCCCAGCGCTCCCGGCCGTGTGCAGTACGCAGACGTTTGCGAGCGTCCCGCAGATGAGCAGGTCGTCGATGCCGTGGGCATCGAGATACCCCTCAAGTTCGGTCTGGTGGAAGGCGTCGTACGTGTGTTTCTCGACGACGTGGTCTGACTCCCGCACGTCGAGGTCGTCGTGGAGTTCGGCGTCCCACGTCCCCTCGACGACGTGCTCGCCCCAGCGCTCGAACTCGTCGTAGTAGTGGTTCCCGTCGAACTGTCCTTCGGGGTGGACGTCGCGGGTGTAGACGATGCGGGCCCCCGCCTCGCGCGCGGGCGCGACGAGGTCGGTGACGGGACCGACGGCGGCCTCGCTGTCGGGCGCAAAGAGGCTGCCGTCCGGGTGACAGAACCCGTTCTGCATGTCGACGACGACGACGGCGGTGCGGTCGGGGTCGTCCATACGCGTGGCTGGGCTGTGAGGCTCTTAGGCGTTTCTCGTCTCCATCGTCGGCGTCTTTTTACACGCCCGCCACCAGTAGTGGCTATGCGACGCGCTCTCACGACGGTCGCCGTGGTTCTGCTGGTCCTCGGCAGCCTCGCGCCGGCGGTGTCGGCCGCGCCGACGCCCGCTCGGACTGCTGTCGGCTCGGAAGCTGTGGCACAAGAGTCGACAGCCCGCAGCACGACCGATCACGCGCCGGCGGATCCAGAATCTGACCGACTCGGCTGGGAGGACGGCTACTGGCACAACGAGTCCATCGATGTGAACCAGGAGGACGGCCTCTCCCAGGCGGAACTCAACGCGACGGTCGCTCGCGCGATGGCTCGTATCGAGATCGTCCGCGGACTGGAGTTCGAGGAAACCGTCCCCGTCGAGATCATTTCCCGGGAGCGGTTCGCCAACTCCACCCGGAGTGGCGAACTGAACGAGAGCTTCCGGCTGTTCGACGACACGAAGTTCGAAGCGATGCTGCTCGTCGGGGAGTCCAAGGACTCCATCGAAGTCCAAGACGAGAACCGTGGGAACTCCGTGCTGGGCTACTACTCCCCGTCCCGGGACTCCATCGTCATCGTCTCGGAGAACACCACGTCCCCAAAAATCGACGAGTTCACGCTGGGCCACGAACTCGTACACGCACTTCAGGACCAACATTTCGACCTCGGGAGCATCCGGAGCACAACCCGAGACGGCGCCAACGCCAACTCCGGCATCATCGAGGGCGACGCCAACTACGTCCAGCAGCGCTACGAACGCCGCTGTGGCGAGGGCGGCGCGTGGAACGGGAGCTGTGTCACTCCCGGTAGCAGCGGTGGTGGTGGTGGCGGCGGTGGCGGTGCCCCGCCGAACATGGGGGTCTACTTCCTGAAGTTCCAGCCCTACAGCGACGGCCCGGCGTTCGTCGCCTCGCAGTACCGACAGGGTGGCTGGGACGCGGTCAACGCCGTCTACAGCAACCTGCCCGCGAGTGCCGAGCAGGTTATCAGCCCCGAAAAGTACAGGCAGGACGCGCCCACCCAAGTCGCCCTCGAAGACGAGCATAGCGGCGAGTGGGAGCGACTCCGGCCTCCGAACCGGGCTGATTACGCCGAGGTCGGGCAGTCCGGCGTCGCCTCAATGTTCGTCTACCCGCTCTACTACCAAGGCCGGAGCGGCGGGGACATCGTACAGCCCCGAGAGTGGCTCAACTACACCGCGGACGGCTCCATCAGTCGCTTCGACCCACTCAACTACGGCTTCGCCTACGCCGCGGGCTGGGACGGCGACCGGATGCATTTCTACCGGAACGGCGACGGCGAGACCGGCTACGTTTGGCGGCTGGTCTGGGACAGCCCCGCGGACGCCACGGAGTTCCGTGACGGATACGAGCAGGTACTCGCCTATTGGGGCGCCGAGCGCGTCAGCGAGAACATATACTGCATCCCCGAGGGTGAGTCCGAGTTCGCCGACGCCTTCCACGTCACTGTCGACGGCGACACGGTGACCATCGTGAACGCGCCGACGGTCGAGGCGCTCGGCGAGGTCCGGAGCTCGGTCTCCGACTCTGTCGAGACCGAGACGGCGACCCAGACCGAGAGCGTTGATTCGGCAGAACCCACCACCGAACCCGACGGCTCCCCATCGCCGACCAGCACCGAGAGTCCCGGTTTCACGGCAGTCGCCACGGTGCTTGCCCTCCTCGGCAGTGTGCTGCTCGCCCGGCGGCTGTAGCGCAGGAACCCTTTTACTGAGTTCACACCAACCCAATAGTGTGAAGCTTCGGACGCTCGCGCTGGTCTGTTGTCTCGTTCTTGCGGGCTGTACAGCGCCGACGCCGTCCTACGGCGAGGCACCGACCGTGCCGGGCGGGCCGAACGGTCCCGGGACGGACCAACTGGGCTGGGAGAACGGCTACTGGTACAACGACAGTATCGCCGTCAATCAGTCCGATGGGCTGAACGAGAGCGAGCTGACCGCGTTCGTCGCGCGGACGATGGCCCGTGTCGAGCGGATTCGGGGCGAGGAGTTCGAACAGACCGTCCCTGTCGAGGTGATTACGCGCGCCGAGTACCGCAACCGCTCGGGCAACCGCGACACGACGGTCGACTCGCCGCGGGAGCGGGCCCGCGAACAGCTCTGGGAGGCCCCGCTGCTGATCGGAGAGGACCGTACCGTCGGCGCCGCGTTCGGCGGGCTCTACGGCGGCTCCGTACTGGGTTTTTACTCCCCAAGCCAGGACCGCATCGTCATCATCTCAGAGAGCGAGACACCGCGAATCGACCGAGTGACGCTGGCCCACGAACTCGTCCACGCGCTGCAGGACCAGCGGTTTTCGTTGCTCCCCGGCGGCGACAGCCACGACGAGGGGCTGGCTCGAACGGGCGTCGCCGAGGGTGACGCCAGCTACGTCGAACAGCGCTACGAGGAACGCTGTGGGGAGAACTGGAGCTGTGTCGAACGGCCCGAACGGACTGCCGGCGCGGGTCTCGCCGACCGCAACCTCGGTGCCTACGTCGCCATCTACATCCCCTACAGCGACGGCCCGTCGTTCGTCCACCAGATACGCCAGCGCGGCGGCTGGGACGCGGTGAACGACCTCTATGAGCAGCCGCCGACCTCGACCGAACAGCTACTCCACCCCGACAGCTACCCGGATGACAGCCCCCAGATGGTACAAATCCCGGACCGCTCGGCCGCCGGCTGGGAGCGCTACGGCGTCCGGGAGCGAGTGGGTGAATCGACGCTCTACGCGATGTTCTGGTTCCAGCGCGGGCTGAATCGCTCGACGCTGGGCCAGGAGACCGAGCCCTACTCCCGCTACAACTACGTCTCCGAGGTGACCGATTGCTGGGCGGGCGACCGACTCGTCCCCTACCGCAACGGCGACGGCAACGGCTACGTCTGGCGGCTTCGCTGGGAGAGCCGTGCCGACGCCCGGCAGTTCGCGAGTGCCTACCAGACGATGCTGGTCGAGCGCCTGAACGCTACAGAGGTGCGTGCAGGGGTCTACCGTGTCCCCGAGGGCCCGTTCGCAGACGCCTTCCGGGTCAGTCGGGATGGCCGGACCGTCACCATCGTCAACGCACCCAGCGTCCGGGCGCTGTCGAACGTTCACCCAAGTCCGGACTGATTACTCGCCGACGAGTCTCGGCGCCTTCGGGTGCTCGCGGCTCACCGTGATGGGGCACTCGTCGGGTGCCTGTGTCTCGCCGGCGGCAAACATACACTGTGGCCACTCCCGGTCGCCGTCGACGCCCCAGTCGCCGAGCTGGAGGTGGGGCGGAACACCATCATACCGCTCGAGGCGCTCCTGAATCAGTTCGCGGGCGGCTTGTCCACGCTCAGTGTCGGCGGCACCCCCAAGATTCTCGAACAGGTCCCGGGGTTGGAACGTGATTTCGAGGCCGGCCGGGGAGTAGCGACTGCGGCGGTCGTCGTAGAACGGGGCCCGGCAGGTTGGGAACATGGGCTCGCCGCTCTCACTGTATGTCCCCGCTGAGTATCTCGACGTTCGCGTCGACGGCGAGTGGACGTGGACGGTGCCCGAGGGGTGGAACGGGTTCCTGTTCGGCGTGGGCGGCGCCGGCGAAATCGCGGGCGAGGCGTTCGAACAGGGTGATGTGGTCGTCGTTCGCGGCAGCGGCGAGGTCCAAGTCGCTGGCACAGGCCGCCTCGCCGCGATTTCGGGCGAACTGCTAGATCAGCCCATCAAACAGCGTGGTCCCTACGTCCTGTAGCGACGGGACGACCGACTTTTGTCGGTCTCCGTCGAACTCCGATCCATGAGCAAGTTCGACATCGTCACCGAGGAGGCAATCACTGCGGGTCGGGCGACCGCTGCGTACTTCGAGCGGACCGAGGAGGCGCTGCGTCACGCCGGCAAGAACCCCCACGTCACCTGCGAAGTAACCGCTGACCAGTTCCCGACCGGCGAGTTCGAACTTCTCGCGGGCGTGAAAGACGCCGCCCACCTGTTGGAAGGGATGCCAATCGACGCCGACGCGCTGCCCGAGGGGACACTGTTCGACGGCGGCCCAGTCCTGCGGCTGGAGGGGAACTATCTCGATTTTGCTCGGCACGAGACGCCGCTTCTGGGCTTTCTCTCCCACGCCTCCGGTATCGCGACGGCCGCCCTGGAGAGTCGTGTCGCCGTTCCCGACAGCCGACTGCTCTCGTTCGGGACGCGCCACGTCCACCCCGCAATCGGAGTCATGGTCGAGCGCTCGGCTCTGGTCGGCGGCGTCGACGGCTTCTCCCTCATCGAAGCCGGCCGCCTGCTCGGGAAGGATGCCGGCGGCACGATGCCGCACTCGCTAATGATTTCGTTCGGTCGTGGCAATCAGGAGGCGGCGTGGCGAGCGTTCGACGAGGCCGTCGACGAGGACGTTCCCCGCGTCGCGCTCTGTGACACCTACTCCGACGAGAAAGACGAGGTGGTCCGCGCCGTCGAGACACTGGGTGACCGCCTCGACGGCATCCGCCTCGACACCACCGGTTCCCGGCGGGGAGATTTCCGCCACATCGTCCGGGAGGTGCGCTGGGAACTCGACGCACGGGACCTCCCACAGACCGACATACTGCTCTCGGGGGGGCTGACGCCCAAAGAGCTCCGTGAGCTCCGGAATGTGGCCGACGGCTTCGGCGTCGGCAGCTACATCTCCAACGCCGACCCGGTCGATTTTGCCCTCGACATCGTCGAGGTCGACGGCGAGCCGGCGGCCAAGCGCGGGAAGCTCTCCGGCGCGAAGGAGGTCTACCGCACAGAGGACGGCGGCCACCACGTCGGCCTCCGAGGGCGCGAGGGGCCGGCGGACGGGGAGGCACTGTTGGAGCCGCTGATTCGCGACGGCGAACTGGTCCGGGAGTTCAGTATCGACGATGCGGCACAGCGTGCGATTGAGGACGCAGCGAGAGTCGGATTCCGTGAGGCGTGACCGAACCCCTTAACCTCGATAGCCGCAAATCCGGAACTGGCAGAGAGAGCCCGGCTCCGTGTCCCAGCCCGCAAGCAAGGGACACGAGGAAAGTCCCCCCACCGCCGGACGGGCGACCGGGTGCAAACCCGGAGTCGGAGACGGCTGGCTCTGGAACAGAAACGAGACCGCTCACCCCGACCCATGAGGCGCATGGGGCCGCGATGCGGCCCCGTGGTACGAGCGGGCGAGGCCCGCGAGCACGCGAACTGACCCGCGAGGGGAGGGAGATAACCCGCCGAGGGCATGCGGCGTCTCACGCCGCATACAGCGTGCGCGGCACCGCCGCGCACGACGACGGGTGAGAACGGATGGAACGGCGAATCTTCGCCGGTGCAAGCGCGTACCCGTAGGTAGTCCGGCGAGCCGGAGACGGCCGGGTGCGCGTGCTGAGCCGAATGCCGGGACGAACAGAAGGGGGCTTACTCCTCTCAGCCGTTTTCACCACCCAGCGGCGCCACCGTGAGCCCGAACGCCTATCGCACGCGACCCCGTTGCTCCGGCCAATGCGACCCGTCGCGCCCAGCGCCGTTAGCTCCATTCTGCTCCTGTGCTCGCCAGGAGCGGCGCTGTTGGGCGCCCCGGCTCCAGAACTGGAGAGCGGGCGATGACGGACCGCGACCTCGACTCCGAATCCCTCGCGGCGGCGCTCGCAGCGTTCGGTGGCACCGACGCCGAGCGGCACACCGTCGCCCGGCAGGCTGCTGACCTCGCGGCCTCGGGCAAGCACGCGCGGGACCGCTCGCACCCGCTGACCGCGGCCGTCGTCGTCGACGAACTCGGGGATGCCCGCGAAGGCTCGCCCGCGGAGCGGTGGAACTGGTGGATGGGGGCACTGGAGGTGGCCTATGGCGGCTACGAGGCGTTTCAGGTCAGGCGCTACCCCGGACGGGGGCCGGAGCCGTAACGCGGCCGTTCGGTCCCGTGGGTAGCGCGCAGGGAGGATGAAACAGCGCCCGGCGACGACGAACAGCGACGGAGAAAGCCCGCTCGGAACATCGGGAACGCGAACAACTCGAACAGTACTCCCTCCAGCAGTTCGCCGATGGTGATGCGTACGACCTCGGCGGCGAGACGCTGGTCGAGCGCGCCCGATTTCGAGTAGCTCCTGGCCTGAAACAGCCCACTTCGTTCCGTTTTCGGCTTTTCAACTGTCCACTCCCGCTCGCATCGCTGTAAAACCGACGACCACAAACCCGGCGCCGACCGAACAGTGGTAGATGCAGCTTCGGTTCCTCGGCGGCGCGCGCGAAGTGGGGCGGAGCGCCCTGCTCATCGACGAGACGCTCCTCCTCGATTTCGGTCTGTTGGCCGACACGCCGCCACGCTACCCCGTCGAGACGCCGTCGCCGGAGGCCGTCGTCGTCTCCCACGGTCATCTCGACCACGCCGGGGCCGTCCCGGCGCTGCTCTCGGGCCGGGACCGCCCCGAGATTCACTGGACGCCGCCGACGAGCGAACTCGCACGCACGCTGGCTGAGGACACCCTGAAGCTCCACGGCACCTCGCCGCACTGCCCGTTCACCCGCGAGGAGCTGCTCCGTGTCGGCGAGGTCGAGCAACGCCACGGCTACGGCGAGTCCTTCGAAGCCGCCGGCTACGAGGTGACGTTCTTTCGGGCCGGCCACATCCCCGGCAGCGCGCACGTCCTCGTTTCTGACTCGGGGCGAAGCACCCCTGGCAGCCAAACGCAGTCCGGCGATGATGGCGAGACGCGCCTGCTCTACACGGGCGATTTCTACATCGATACCGCTCCCGAAGAGGGGAACGGCCTCGCCGGCCAGCGACTCGTCGAGGGCAGTACGGCCCGCCCGGACGCCGACGTCGTGGTCTGTGAGAGCACCTATAGCGACGTGGACCACGAGCCCCGTGGGACTGTCGAGGAGCGCTTCGTCCAATCCGTCGAGACGACCCTCTGGGAGGGTGGCACCGTCGTCGTCCCCGCCTTCGCCATTGGCCGTACTCAGGAGCTCCTGCTGATCTGTGCAGCCCACGACATCCCCTGCTACGTCGACGGGATGGGGAAGGGCGTGACCAAGATGCTCCAGCGCTACCCCGAGTACGTCCGCGACGCCGACGCACTCGACCAGGCGAAGTCCCACGCGCGGTTCGTGACTGGCCGGAACGGCCAACGGAAGCGCATCGCCGACCAGCCCGCCGCCATCGTCACCACCAGCGGGATGCTCTCGGGCGGGCCGGCGATGACCTACATCCCCGAAATCCGGGCGAACCCAATGAACAAGATAACTATGACTGGCTACCAGGTCGAGGGAACGCCCGGCCGCGAACTGCTGGAGCGCGACAGCACCGAAATCGACGGTCGAATCATGCCCGTCAGCGCGCAGGTCGAGCAGTATGACTTCTCCGCCCACGCCGACCACGGTGGGATCCGGGCGTTTCTCGACAGCTACCGCGACGCCACTGTGCTTGTGAACCATGGCGATCGCTGTGAGGCATTCGCCGAGGAACTCCGTGGGGACGGCTTCGAGGCCTCAGCACCGACGCTCGGAGACGCCATCGACTGCTGATTGCGGCTCCGCCTCTCGAATCTGGCTGAGTGTGGATACTGGCTGTTACCAGCCCGTTAGGTACCGTTTGGTGCTACCTTTATCTCCTCAGCCGCCCATCCTCTCAGAATGGACGAATTCTCATGCGCCCGATTCGTGACGCTCGCCGTTGTTGTACTGCTGATCTCGAGTAGCGTCGGCAGCGTCGCCGCACAGGCAAACGGCGAACCCGAGTGGGCTGGCGAACTTGAGACGAACGTCAACGAAATGATTCCGGCGTACAACGAGCGCGCCGGCGAGATCAACCTCGGCCCGCTGAGCCTGTCGGGGACGACCAACGTCTACGTCTATGACGCCGATTCGGACGGCGATGGAGTTTCCGACGGCGAGGAACTCGCGACCTTCCAGATCACGATGGATCGCCAGAACCGGATCACGAACTTCGAGCGCGGCACCAGCGACGACGCGGCCCGGAAGCTGACCACCGACCGCGCGACGCTCGAAGGCATCGCGAACACAAACAACCCCGCTGCGGCGTTCCGAAGCGCGATTGCGAACGACAAAATCGTCATCAGCGGTGAGAGCGGCCAGTTCGTCGAGGGGTTGAAGTGGACCATCGTCAACGCGTTCAAAGGGCTGTTCCTGTAAGCGAGCGTTCGGCTGAATCGGGTGAGGCGACCCTCTCTGTGTACTCCCGTTCACCGCCAGCAGTGCAGTCTGCGGACTGTCAGCCCCACCAGATAGATCGCGTTCTTCGAAAATTCACCCTCGGCTGAACGCTGCTTCTCACTCCTGTGTGAGCGCTACCGTCTCCCGCTCGAAGCGTTCGCCAGTCCAGCGCCAGGAGCCGAGGTAGGGGTAGCCGTCGAACGCACAGATGGCGTAGGAGTAGCCCGTCCACGTCGCCCGCTCGCGGTCTGTCTCACTTGGGACGACGCCGCCGGCGGGGTGGCTGTGGTAGAACCCCACCACGTCGAGTCCGGCGTCCTCGATCTGCTCGATGACCGCGAACTGTTCCTCTGGGTCCATCGCGTATCGTATCTGTGGCCGGTCTGCGACGTTCTCGACGGGGTGGATTTCGTGAACGACGCTCTCGGGCCCACTGTCTTCGCCATCTCCACCGTACTCGCCGGCGAGGACGCCACAGACTTCCTTCTCGTCGCCGTCGTAGCCGTGCCGGACGATATCGTCGTACGCGTCGCGGGCGAGTCGCAACCCTGTCACGCTACTCTCCCTGTTCTAGGTCCCACTCCCAGTCGTTGTAGCCGCCGGCCAAGCTGTAGACGGTGCCCGAGTCCTCGACGCCCTCGAAACTCCCGATGAGACGGGCTGCCTGCACAGAGGACTGGCCGATAGGGCAGGCGACGACGATTTTATCGGCCCACTCGACCTGATCGATGTTGGTGGCCAACTGCGCCATCGGGAGGTTCTGGGCGCCCGGGATGTGGCCCTGCTGGAACGCCGCAGGTGGACGGATATCGATTATCTGCGGCGGGTCGCCAGCCCCGATACATTCGTGAAGTTCCTCTGTGGAGATTTCCGTGACCATCGTCGCGGGGTTCGCCGCCGAAGGGGATACCCGTTACGACGGGCCGGCCCGGACACAGCCGTGCGCGGGGGGCGCCCGGACGCGGGAATCTTTTGCCCCTCGGGGACGAACCGGACAGTAATGCCACAACCCGACCCCGAGCGGTCCGAGGGCGCGGACAAACCGGGCTCGACGGACCGCCGGGAACGGGTGGGGGAACCGGTCGTCCGGGCCGACCCCGAGGTCACGGGCAAGTACGCGAGTGAGGCGGTCGATTTCGACCCGAACGACCCCGAGAGCGTCGACCTCGCTGCGGCGACACTCCGGGAGTTCGTCGACTCCGAGAACGGCGGCGACTCCGTCACGATGCTTCGGGGCGCGGCGGCGTGTGCAGCACTCGTTCGCGGCGTGGGCTCGTACCGCGGCGCCGCCGAGCGGGCCGGCGGCGTACCCGTCTCGTTCATCCGGAAGTGGGCACGGGTCCACGACCTCCCCCAGTCGGTTCGGCGCCACGTTGCCCGGGGGAACATCGCGCCATCGGCGGCCAAACATATCGCCCGGGTCGACGGGCCGGACCGGCTCGACCTCGCGTGGGCGGCCCTGGACCACGACCTGACGGTTCGGGAGGTTCGCTCGCTCGCCAGCGAGGTCAACGACGGCACGTCCGCGGAAACTGCGCTCCGTGAGGCCGGGTTCGAACCAGGTCGACTGGAGCTCTCGCTCTCGATGGATGCGTATCGGGAACTCCGACGCGAGGCGTCGATGCGCAACATCGAGCCGGGTGATGTCGTGAACGAGGCGCTCGCCGAACGCAACGCAGAGTAGCTACGCGAGGAAGCGGGCCGCGGTTTCGGTGATCGTTTCTCTGGCCTGTTCGACGTCCGCCCACTGAATGGTCTCGTCCGGGAAGTGAGCCTGCTCGATGGTGCCGGGGCCGAACAGCACCGTCGGGATGCCCGCGGCGACGTAGTGCCGTGAGTCGGCGCCGTAGGTCGCCCCTCGCGGCGCTGTATCGTCGATACCTGTCTCCAGCATCGCCGCGCGAAGCTCCTGGACGACCCGCTCCTCGGCGTCTGTTTCTGCGGGCTCGAACTGGATGTTGAAGCGGTCGAACCCCGGTGGGTGCTCACTGAGCCACTCCTCGCCGTCGACGATGGCCTGCAGTGCGTCCTCATACACGGCTTCGACCTCGTCGACTGACTCGCCTGGCAGGACGCCGATGCGGATTTCGGCCGTGAGCGAGGACGGGACCGAAGAGGCCCAGTTGCCGGCGTTCACTTTCCCGAAGCAGACCGGTGCGGTCACCGGGAACTCCTGATAGAGCGGGTGGGTGGTCGCGTCGGTACGCTCGGCTTCCAGTTCGAGAAACGCTGCGCGGATGCGTTCGAAGTGGGGGAGCACGTCTTCGCCGGCCCAGCGGCTGGCGGCGTGGGCGGCTCGGCCCTGGAGTTGCAGCCGCTTCATCACGGTCCCCTCGGTTGCGATGACCGCGCGGAGGTCGGTCGGCTCGGCGATGAGTGCGGCGTCGCGCTCGAAGGGGTAGGGGTTCGAGAGTGCGGCCGCGGCGGCGCCGATGCCGCCCTCCTCCTCGCCGGCGACGCCTTCGACGACGATGCGGCCGTCGTGGCCGTTCTCCTCGGCGCGTTCGGCTGCATCCAGCGCAGCGAACACACAGGCAGCGAGGGGAGCCTTCATGTCGACGGCGCCGCGGGCGGTCAGGGTTTCCGCGCCGTCTTCCTCGCCCCAGACTGGTTCGAACGGCGGGGAGGTCCAAGCGTCGTCGTCGGCTGGCACCACGTCGAGGTGGCCGTTCAGCACGAGGGTTTCGCCCGCGTCTGGGTCGCCCACTTCCAGCACGCCCGCGACGCTGGGGCGGTTCTCGGTCTGAATCTCCGCTGGGTCGTCGGGGAACGAGGAGTGCTTGGCGAGTTCTTCGGGATCGGCCTCCCACTGGTAGGTCTCGAAGCCGAGGTCGTCAAGTTGCGCCCGGAACCAGGCTGCCGCGTCGGCCTCCTGGCCCTGGGTGGTGTCGAAGGCGATGAGTCGCTCGGTGAGTGTTCGGAGGTCCATGCAGGTGGGTTGGTCGGGGGTCGCTTAGCTTTCGGGGTAGCCGGCCTCCGGTTCTAAACGCTTATGGGGCGCCCATGGTTAGGTCGTCGTGAGGGCTGATAGCTCAGTTCGGGAGAGCGTCTGGCTTTTAACCAGACGGTCGGGGGTTCAAGTCCCTCTCAGCCCGTATAGGCCGCCGAGCGAATGCGAGGCGTGCCGGACGCCGTGAGAGGACTTGAAGCAGGGAACGAGAGGTGAGCGAGAGAATCGAGCGAATGGGAGTGACCGTGGTTCAAGTCCCTCGCAGCCCGTTACTGCACCGTATGCTTTCGAGCCACTGCTAATCGCTGGACGGCTCTGCGACACGAAGCGCGTTGGGTATTCGTGGTGTCGAGTCCGCACGTTGGACGCTCGGTGGTCGCCGCTGTCACCCGATTGCCCTCAGTCAAGCACAAACCTACTTACCCGTCCGCACAGCCGTCGAATCTCCGTGACAACACTACAACACTACTGCAGAGAAACCTCGGACCTCTCCGCGACCGCGCGAAGTAACACGGCTACTCTCCGGAAATGATTCTCTGCAGGAAGCCGCGAGCGCTACCTGCTATCCACGCGCGCTCCTCGTTCCCGTGCTGAACCGACTCTTCTAGGGTCCCGTGACGGTCGATTTCGCGTTGGATCTCCTCGACACTGACCTCAACTGTATCGGGCTGCTTCTCAATCACTCCAGCATCACGCAGTCTTCGACCATCTCACACTCTTCCGACTCCAAGTCAGTAACGACCTGCCGGATGTACTCATACGAAACGCTGAGCGCATCAGCGGCTCTCTGCCGGTCGAAATCGGGATCAATGAGCCATGCAGCAACGATACGCGTGCGCTTCGAGTAGTTCCGCATCGTCGATTGATTGACTGTTGTTGCCATCGCGACCAAACATTCGATCGTATTGTTAATGAATAATACGTGAACACGACACAGACTCAACGTCGATCCCCTTGTCGTGCGCACGGCGGAGGAGGCCATTCAGTTCGGCGTTCAATTCGGCTTCTGTCGTGATCGATGTCTCAACCGTCGTTATTCAAGATCCCCAGCCCCATCGGTTAGTGTCCTCACCTCGTGGCCGAGTGGCGCCACATCGATCACCCCGTAACTGTGGACGGTTATGGTGTGGCCCTCGTGCGTGAAGGTGACTTCAATATCGCCATCGTGTGGGTCTCGCACCCGAACGACGGCATCCAGCGCATCTGGATCGACGGAATCGTAGAGCGGTAAAGACTCGGTCGGGTCAGTCCCCATCACCTCCGCCAATACGGTGATGACAGCATGACTCGGTGTGTATTCGTTCTGGTCGTAGTGAGCTCGATAGAGTCCGGACCCCTCGTCGGACTCGGACTGTGACAGTTGGATACCTGCAATTGCTCCCGACATTGTAAGTATTAGTAGCTCCCGGACGGGGTTTAATGCTACTACTGACTGTACAAAACCTATATAAGCAAACTGCCGCCAACGAGTGGTTCGGACGCGTCTAGATGTCGATGAGTGTGTTCTCGATGAGTCGCCGATGCCCACGTCTGAGGCGAGACGACAGGGACTGCTGGGTGATCCCGAGTTCCTCGGCGACCGCTTCGAGCGATGACTCCCGTGGCGAATCGAAATACCCGCGTTCGTACGCCAACACCAGCGCTTCTCGCTGCGTATCTGTCAACTCGAACCCCTCGCCCTGGACTGGAAGCATCGTGTGGATAGCAATAACCTCGATTTGAATGTCGTTTTTCTGTCAGATGGATCGGAACTCGCTGAGCGCCGTCTGCGACTCGCCCCGCACCTCAAAGTGCCACCCGTCTTTCGTCCCAACACAGGTGAGAAGGGTAACTTTGGCCTCAGAGAGGGCGGCCAGGACGCCAACGTAATCATTCTCCCACTCGGCACGCATGAGGTACTCGTCTTCCACGCTGTCGATGAGTCGGATATCTGTTACGCCGGTGTGCGTCTTGAACTCCGCTTCGATGTCCTCGACCGCTATCCCCCGCACCCAGAAGTACGGGATTATCAGCGTGTCGTGTGGGATGAGTCGCTCCAGTTTGACCTCCACCTCCGGCAGGGCCTCGAAGATGCTCCCCAGTGGAAAGTCAGCAGCAGGACTCGCGAACTCCAGCACCGTAGCCATACGAGGAGGATTCGACCCGAAACCGTATAGTCCACGGGGTGGTGTACCATACTTCTGTCCGCGGGTCACAGTTCGGTTGAGACGATTATCGACGAGTGGGACCAGGTCGATATTCTCGTCAACGTCGTCGTCACTCATCTGTTTTTTTCCATACGCAAAAATATTGGGTTTATTTGAATAGCAGGATCACCCCTCCCGGTTAATGCTAATCGGGTAGCACGGATACAATCGACACAGACGACGCACAGAACGATGCGGAACTCTTTCCCACGCGTCGAACCTGGGGATCGGCGTGCCATAGATGCCCGGTCAAGTAGCTCTGTAGGCATCTATGGCTACAACTCAGACGTATACCAACGACGAACTCGAATCGATCACCGTTGGGACAGACATCCCTCCGATCACAACACCCGTGAGCACGTCCATCCAGGGCCTGACGCACCGACACTCGGTACCGACACCTCGCATCCGGCAGATTGGCGAGATATCCTCTCGATGGTCCTTTCCGAGATCGAAGACCGACAGCGTGCCTTCTGGGAGGAGTAGACCTCAGTTGCGGAATTCGACGATCCGAACGTATCTCTTTTTTCACTGTAGTTTCTGGAAAACGTGAGTGCACTGGTCAGCATTGGACAGCACCCGCACCAGCATCGGTATCGTTGACTACGTGTGCCGCACCGCTCCCCGCTGCACGGCCACACGCCTCCCCAGCCGACTCGCTCGGGCGTTGCCCTCGCTCGCCCCTCGCGCTCCATCGCACACGGAGGTGCGAGCGCTTCGCGCCAACGAAGCGGTGCGGGAGCGGTGGACGCGCGGCCTCGCACCGGTCGCGAGGCCGTGGGGAGGATGCGGGGAGACCATCGCGGTGCTGTGCGGGTCCTCCAAGGTCTCGGGAACTCCGCGGTCCTGTTGCTGCTGGTGATCAGGAAACCACACTCGCTCCAATCCACTCAGAAGAACTACACCGACAGCTCGAACTCGACGCCCTCAGCGTTCTCGCGTGGGAACTCCAGTTCGACCAAACAGCCGCCGAGCTCGCTGTCGCCGAGTCTGAGCTCGCCGCCGTAGACCGAGAGCAGGCGGTCGACGAAAAAGAGCCCCAGCCCCTGGCCGTGTCTGACTGCCGAGCCGCCGCGTTCGAGCACGTTCGCGCGGCGCTCCGGCGGAATCCCCGGCCCGTCGTCGGCCACGTAGAGCATGACCGTCTCCTCGTCGGCTTCGGCGTGGATCTGGACCGTCGGCGACGGGCCCGTATGCTCGACAGCGTTCTCGATGACGTTCCGCAGCGCGGCGGTGAGTGTCTCGTCACCCCGGACCAACAGCCTCGAGGGAACGTCGGCTTCGATGGTGGCGCCGGCCGTGTCGACTTTGTTGATGGCCTGGGTCAGCGCACTCGCGAGGTCCACGGGGTAGAGCGTCGTCTCCACGTCCGCGGCGAGGTGGCGGCTGAACTCCCGGGCGGTCTGCGCACGGTCTAGACTTCCCTCCATTCGGTGTTTCGCGATTTCGACGGATTTCTCGACGTCCTCGTTTTCGGTGTGCTCGGCGGCGGTGTCGAGGTGACCGAGGACGACGTTGGCGTCGTTCCGCAGATTGTGTCTGAGCACGCGATTGAGCACGCGCAGCCCCTCCTGGCGGTTGCGTCGCTCGGTGAGGTCAACGAAGCCGAAGACGGCGCCACAGCGCTTGCCGTCGACCGACAGCGGCGTGGCCGTGGCCTCGACTTGGAGCCGGCGGCCGTCGCCGGTCATGAGCGTACACTCGCTGCGCCAGGTCGCGCCCGTCTCGAGGCGGTCGGTCGCCTCCTCGAAGATGAGTGGCTCGTCGAACAGTCGCTCGGCGCTCTCGTCGAGCAACGTCTCGCGCTCCCAGTCGATCGTGGCGAGACAGTCCTCGTTGGCCTCGACGATTCGGAACGCCTCGTCAGTGATGAGATTCGCGCCCGTGCCCGCGGCAAACGCCTCGCGGTAGAGGGCTAGCTCCAGCGACGACGTAGACTCACTCATCGGTCAGCGCTCGATTCATCGGCGTTCTCTCCCTGATACTCACCGTCGTACTTGCCCACGTGGTCGGCTTCAGAGAGGACAAACTGGCCGAGACGGGAACCCTGTTCGATTTCGATGCGGTGGTGCACTTCGAGCAGCCCCTCGCCCCGGCCTTCGTAGCCGGCGTCCCAGACTGCGGTGTCCAGCGTACAGGAGTTTCGCAGCAGCGTCGAACGCGGCAGGACAAAGCCCACGTGGTCCTCGGGCACTGCGAGGGTCTCGCCGTACCGAACGATGTAGGCACCGGGGTCGAGCCGGTAGATGCCGTCGTCGTCCGGGTCGACGGGTTCACGGTCGCCGACCGATTTTCCGTCGGTCCCGACGTAGCCCGCTGAGCGCTGCTGGAAGACGGCCTCGACGGTGAGATCGAGGCCATTCGGCTGGACGGCGTCGTCGGCGTAGTCGCGTACCGACGTGGCGACGAACCGACCGGAACGGAACATACCGCGGGGAAACAAGCTGGGTGGATTTAACAGTGGCGGAGCCGTGAACGGGTTCGTATCTTCTCGCCGGATTTATATCTACGCCGAGCCAATATTCGAGCGATATGGGAAAGACAATCACGGAGAAAATCCTCGACGACCACCTCGTCGAAGGTGAGCTCACTCCCGGAGAGGAGATTGGGCTCGAAATCGACCAGGTGCTTGCACAGGACACGACCGGGACGATGGTGTGGCTACAGTTCGAGGCGCTCGAACTCGACGAGATCCAGACGGAGCTCGCCGCGCAGTACTGCGACCACCAGACCTACCAGTTTGACTTCAAGAACACCGACGACCACCGCTTCCTGCGCTCTGCGGCCGGTACCTATGGCGCTTACTTCTCTCGCCCCGGGAACGGTATCTGTCACAACGTTCACAAGGAGAACTTCGCTGCGCCCGGCAAGACGCTGCTCGGCTCGGACTCTCACACGCCGACGCCCGGCGGTCTCGGCCAGCTGGCAATCGGTGCGGGTGGGCTCGACATCGCTGTCGCGATGGGCGGCGGCGCCTACTACGTCGAGATGCCCGAAGTCGTCAACATCCGGCTCGAAGGTGAGCTGGATGAGTGGACGACCGCGAAGGACGTCATCCTCGAGTTGCTCCGTCGCCTCAGCGTGAAAGGCGGCGTCGGCAAGGTGTTCGAGTACACCGGCCCCGGCGTGGAGGCGCTCTCGGTGCCCGAGCGGACTACCATCACCAACATGGGGACCGAACTCGGCGCCACCTCCTCGATCTTCGGGACGGACGAGCGCACGCAGGAGTGGCTCGACGAGGTCGACCGCCCGGACGAATACGTCGAACTCCAGCCTGACGCCGACGCCGAGTACGCCGACGAGATCGTCGTCGATCTCTCGGATCTCGAACCGCTCATCGCCACGCCCTCGATGCCGGACAACGTTGTCCCGGTCCGCGAGGTCGCCGGCGAGAGCGTCGAGCAGGTCATGGTCGGCTCCTGTACCAACGGCGCCTACGAGGACATCCTCCCGGCAGCGAAGATGCTCAAGGGTCGTGAGGTCAACAAGAAGACCGAGATGATCATCGCGCCGGCCTCCAAGCAGGCCTCCGAGATGCTGGCCCGTGAGGGCTGGACGGCCGAACTGATGGCCGCCGGTGTCAACTTCTCCGAGGCGACGTGTGGTGCCTGTATCGGCATCGGCCACGTCCCCGGCAGCGACACCGTCTCGCTCCGAACGTTCAACCGTAACTTCGAGGGGCGCTCGGGTATCGAAGACGACTCCGTCTTCCTCTGCTCACCGGAGGTCGCCACCGCGGCGGCCATCACGGGCGAAATCATCGACCCGCGTGACCTCGCCGACGAACTCGGCGACCTCGAGGACCCCGGCTTCGAGATGGGGACCGGCTACGACCGCGACGACGCAGACATCATCGCCCCCGACGAGGCCGTCGACGACGACCTGATCAAGGGGCCCAACATCGGCGATGTGCCCCTGAAGGACGCGCTCGACCCACACCTCGAGGGTGAGGTGCTCCTGCGCATGGGCGACAACATCACGACTGACCACATCATCCCGGCCACGTCGGACATCCTGATGTACCGCTCCAACGTGCCGAAGCTCTCGGAGTTCACGCTCTCGCGCGTCGACGATACGTTCGCACAGCGTGCCCTCGACTCCGACGGCGGCTTCCTCGTCGCCGGCGAGAACTACGGTCAGGGCTCCTCGCGAGAACACGCGGCGCTCTGCCCGATGTACCTCGGCATCGAGGGCGTGCTCGCTCGCAGCTTCGCCCGCATCCACAAGGCGAACCTGTTCAACTTCGGCCTCGTCCCCCTCACCATCGAGGAGGACGACTACGAATCCATCGAGCAGGGTGACTCCATCGAGATTGTCGAGGACGTGGGCGACGGTGTCCGCTCGGGCCAGACCGAGTTCACCTTCCGCGTCAACGACGACTGGGAGGGGACCGCAACCCTCGACGCCTCCGAGCGCGAGCGCGAGATCCTCGCCTCCGGTGGCAAGCTCTCGTGGGTCCGCCAGCAGCACGACGCTGGCAGCAGCGCCCCCGCAGACGACTGATCGTCACGGCGCCGTTCGGCCGTGACGGACGACTGATCGTCGCGGCGCCGTTCGGCCGTGACGGACGACTGATCGTCACGGCGACGGTCTGCCGCGACGGACGACTGATCGCTGCGGTCGCCGCCTACCGCAGCGGACGACTGAGCAACCAGTAGCCGCCTCGTGCGGCTCGCGATTTCTCCGTTTTTTACGCCCCCCCCAGCTACGGCGCCGCCTCACACGGCGGTGTTCAGATACGGACAGAAACTGGCTGGCCGCGCTCGGCGTTCAAGCCGGCATCCCTGGTGGATTGAAAGGGCGAGGCGTCTCGGCGGACCCCGGCGAAGTACGCACGAGAGCGAGCAGCGCGAGCGAACGCGCGCAGCGAGTCGCGGGAGCCGAGATAGCCGAGGGCTTTCAGCTGTTCCCACTAACTCCACCGCTGGGAACTGCGTATCTGAACACTACCCTCACACCGGCCGTGGCGTTTAACCTCCCCTACCCATAACCCCGAGTCGTGAGGACCACGCCCGACGCGCACGCAGACGAGGATGTCACCACCCGTCAGGCTGGGCGGGCAGATCTCCTCGCGGTCTACCGCATCGAGAAGGCGGTGTTCGCCCAGCCGTGGCCCTTCGCCTCCTTCGAGCAGTTCGTCGGGGAATCCGGCTTCCTGGTTGCGGTCCGCAACGGCGCCGTCGTCGGTTACGCCGTCTCGGACGTGACCCCGAACCACGGCCGGGATATCGGCCACCTGAAAGATATCGCGGTCCACCCCAACGCACAGGGGGAGGGGATCGGCCGCGCGCTGCTCGAACGGGTGTTACTCACCCTCTCTGTCGCGGGCGCACACGTCGTGAAACTCGAAGTCCGGGAGACCAACGACCCCGCACAGTCGCTCTACGACGACGTTGGGTTCGAACCCATCCGGCGCGTGCCAAGCTACTACGACAACGGTGAGGACGCCTACGTGATGGTGCTCGACATCCCGTCGTGGCGAGACGGCGAGTAAGGCTGCCCGAGCGGTCCTGTTTTGACCCTCCGGCCCATCGCCTCGGGCATGGGCTACAGCTGTCCCGTCTGTGAGACACCCCAACACGACAGCGAGCATCTCGCCAACCATCTCGCCATGACGGCGATGCTCCACGAAGCCGACCACGAGGCGTGGCTGGACGAGCACGTCGAGGGATGGGCGGAGCTGACGCCGCCGGACCTCGGCACGCGCGTCGTCGACGCCGCCGAAGAGGTCGACTACGACGAAGCAGCCGTGGAAGCAGCCGATATTCCCGAAGAACGCCAGGGAGAACCGGACGAGCACGACCACGAACACGACCACGACCACCAGCCAGCGACCGAGGAGGCGCCGGTCCCCAGCGAGGAGCCGACCGTCCAGAGCGTGACTGACGATCTCGATCTCGAGACTGAGCAGATTCTGCAGGAGGCCCGCGAACTCACCCAACAGCGACGGGAGGCGACCGCAGACGAAGACGAGGAGTGAGTCCGCACCGCCACCGGTAAACCATTTCCTGCGAACCCACACGTATGCGAACAGACGGTATTTTCGCCCCCGAGACTGAGGCCGACGCCCGCGAGGCGTTCGAGAGCGTCGGGCCCGCGGCACAGGTCGTCGTGCGCGAGACGGCCAAGGCCATGGAGTTCGACCGCGAGGAGTACAGCCAGCGAGTCACCGGCGAAGTGGTCGAAACGGCCCGCGACGCGCTCTTTGCGTCGCTGCTCTCGGTCCACGTCGGCGACCGCGAGGCGTTCGAGGACTGGCAGGCCGACCACCCCGACTACGACTGCCACGTCAACGGCTCGCCAAACGTCGACCGAGTGGTCTGGCACGTCGCCCCCTTCGCCGGGCAGGCGGTGGCCGCGACGTTCCAGAACGAGGAGGATGCTGCGATTGGCACGCTCCGCCGACAGGCGTTCGGCCGGATTTACGCGGATTTGCTGAAGGAGTAGCCCTTAATCCCCGGCCCGACAGAGGGCCGCTATGAACGAGCACCCGCCCGACGACGGGCGACGGCACGAACCCATCGGCGACCCGCATCCGGACTGGCCCGTCATCGAGAGCGTCCCTGAGTACGAGACAAGTTGGTTCACCGGTGGCTACGACCTGGTCCAACAGCCTGACGGCACGCAGAAGCGCTACTACTGGGCGGAGCTCCCAACCGCCGTCGTCGTCACGGCGGTCCACGACGGCCACATCCTGTTCGTCGAGCAGTACCGCCCGACCATCCGCCACGAACAGCTCGAACTCCCCGCGGGCGTCGTCGAAGCCGAGGAGTCGTTCACCACTGCGGCCGAGCGCGAACTCCGTGAGGAGGCCGGCTTCCAGGCTGATTCGCTCTCGCTGCTTGCGGAGGTCTGGGTCGCGACGGGGCTGCTCAGACACAAGCGCGCCTACGTCTTCGCCGAGGGACTCACCGCCGAGGAGCAGGAGTTAGATGCGAACGAGTTCCTCACGCCACGAGCCATTCCCATCGAGGAGGCGATTCCGGAGGTCCGCTCGGGGCCAACCAACGAGGCGACGCTCCAGGGGCTCACGCTCGCGAAGGACGAAGGACTGCTGTAGTTACGCGTCGAGGGCGGTCCGCACTCGCTGACTGTCGAATCGGCGCCGTCGGCGAGTTCGACGGGCTGTTCGATGCCCTCCCAGCCGTCGCCACGGCCGCCAACCAAGGTCCCGCCGCTGCCCACCGTGTAGGGGTCCTGTGTCGTCTCTGCAAGTTGAACAGCGAGATGTTGAACGGTGCTCTACTGGTTCCCACTCCGGCCGGTCCACGCGTTCACCCAGCTTCCACATGGGCAGATACCCCAGCCAACAGGGAAGAACGTTCCAGCCGCCCCCAACGGGCTTATCCGCCGGAGCGCGCTAGCCGGCGCATGGACGGCGAAATTTCCACCGAGGAATTGCAGTCGAAACTGGCCGACGGCGATACGCCAACCGTCGTCGACATCCGGCAGCCGACAGCGTTCAGCCGCGGCCACATCCCCGGAAGCGTCAACGTCCCGTTCCGCGAGCTCCCGGACCGCGTCGCCGAACTGGCCGACGCCGACCACGTCGTGACGGTCTGCCCGCACGGCAAGTCGAGCGTGCAGGCCGCGCGGCTGGTCGGGTCCGACGAGGGCACGAGCGAGGCCACTGTCGAGAGTTTGGCGGGCGGCCTCAGCGAGTGGGATGGCGAGATCGCGAGTGAGTTCGAAGCAGGAAGCGCTGAAGAAGGGCCGAACGCGCCGTTCTGAACGGGAAATTCTCGCTTCAAAGAACTCGAACGACGGCCGACTCACGAGGGCAGAGTACAATGGTGCCGCCGTTGCCAGAGAGCCAGATACGCTTGTTCTCCGGACCGTTCTCTGTGCGGCTATCCTTGGCGCAGACCACGCGTGAGCAGGACGAGCGCGGCAATTCCGGCGAGTGCGGCCGGTACGCCGAAGCCGGGGATGGGCACGTCGCTCTGGCTCACTCCACCCTGCTCGCGTACCTCGACGGTCACCGCTCGCTCGCCCGCACCGAGACGGACCTCGCCGGCCTCCTGCAGGGTGAGTTTCTCCGAGACGGTCGCGGACTCGCCTGGGCCGAGACGCACCGTTCGGCGGGCGACTGTCTCTCCATCACGTGTGTACGCCACGGTCCGGTTTCCGGGCACAGCACCCGCGTTCTCGACGGTCGCCGTTGCGGTCACCGTCTCTCCGACTGTCACCGACGAGCGGTCGACTTGAAGCTCAGTCACGGTGAGGGTTGCTGGCTCGCGCACCTCGACCCGGACGCGCTCGCCGCCGATGGAGACGGTGTACGTTCCACTGTCGTCGAAGCGGTGGGTCAGCTCGGCGGTCGCGGTATCGCCGGGAGCGAGTGTGCCTGTTCGGTTCGCGACTGGCTCGTCTGCAACGCGGAGCAACAGTTCGTACTCGCCGGTCGCGTCGCCAACGTTGCGAACCGTGACCCGGAACGAGAGCTGTTCACCTACAGCGAGCGTCACTGGTGGGTCGGCCGTGCCGGTCCGGAAGGGGCCGCTGTAGCGGACGTCACTCCCCGTATCGAGCGTGACCTGCATCTGGGCGGGCTGGCTCCCGAACGCCTCGCGTTGGGCGCTGCTGGTCCACGTCTCCGGTGCTGCACTGGTGGTCGTGTAGCGATCGGCGGCTCCTTTGGTCGACGATGTCGCGACGCTGCCGACCCCCGCAACGATATCGGCGTTCTGGACGGGATCTGTCCGGCCGTTGAGCGAGCGGAAGATCGCCTGCAGGCTCGCACGTTGGTTGCTCTCCAGGCGGATACGGCGGTCGAGTTCGCCCAGAACGAGCGCGCCTTTCCAGTAGTTGGCGTTGGACTGCCAGCTCCCCGGCTCGCTCAGCACGGAGTCGGCCTGCGGGCTGCTCTCGCCACGGGAGAGGAACTGCTGGATGTCAGTGAACGTCGCTCCCTCATCGAGGCTGAGGAGCGCGGCATACCAGGTGGCGCTGGCCTCGGTGAACCACTGCGCTGACGCCGCAGTCTCGAAGGACTGGCGCGTGTGGACGTACTCGTGGAGCCAGGCGTTGCCGATGCTTTCGACCGACTGACTGTCCCGGACCCAGAAGTCGTGGCTGCCGACTTGGAGCCCCTGCACGGCCCAGCGGTCCCCAGTCGTGGGCGCGGCGACGGCGAACACCTCGGCGTCGCGGTCACCGACCTGCATGTCGCGGGAGGCGTTGGCGAGTCCGCGAAGCACGCGCTGTGGGGTCGACTCCATATCGGCTGCGTTCGGGACGACGAGTCGGAACGTCTGGCCGTTGGCCTGCTGGGTGTAGAGTTCGTGGGCGCCGAGGAAGGCGGTGGTGCCCCCGACGGCTCCCTCACCGTCGACGGTGGTCGCGCGGCTGACCTGCACCGACTGACTCCCGCGGTAGCGCCACTGGAGGCCAATGTTCGGTGTGCGGACCAGCGCCCACGGGCCTGGGTCTGCGAAGAGGAACGAGCCCGAAGCACTGAGGGGGCCGCTGGCCTGCGTCGTCTGATTTGCCTGCTTCCGGTAGCGCAGCGTTGGATTGCTGGTCTGGCCGTCCCAGGCCCAGGTCCCGTCGCTCTCCTGGGTGAACCCGCTGCTCTCGGTGACGGTGACGCCGCTGTCGAGGCTGACCCGGAGTGCGCTCACCTCGCTCGGCAACACGAACGTCTGGACGACGCCGATGGAGCCGGGCCGGTCGGGCGTGAGCGAAAGCGTGGTGTCGATACTGATGGTCGGCCCGCTGGTGGCAACGGCGTCGGCCCGCGGGGCGTCGACGAGGTCGATACTCCCGACTGCGTTGGTGTCGGCACCCGCACCGGCGACGGCCGAGGCGGGAACGAGCGTTGTCAGGACGAGGAGGGAGAGGACGAGAGCGGGGGCTGTTCGTGCCACAGTTGGGACTGGAGAGCGAGTCGTATAGTTCTCACGCGAGCCGTTTGGCTCGCGGGCGGGTGAACGTCCGCCGTCGGAAGGAGGTCAGGCCACGTTGAAGCCTTTCTCGCGGAGGAAATCCTCCACGCGGCCGCTGTGGTTGCCCTGGAGTTCGATGGAGCCGTCCTCGACGGTTCCGCCGCACGCGAACTTGGACTTCAGGTCCGAGGACAGGCTGTCCATATCCACGTCTTTCGGGTCGAACCCCTGAATGATCGTTACCTCCTTGCCGTACCTGCGCTCGTCGATGCGGATGCTGATCTGCTGGGACTCTTTTGCGACGTCTTCGCAGACGCAGAGTTCCTCAGGCAGCCCACACGTCGAGCAGACTTCACCCATTACAAGTCGGAAATAGCCGCCACTACTACAAAACAGTACCGGGCGAGGTATCCCTCACCGCCGCAACCGCCCGAGCAACGGTGTCGTCTCGGCGACCAGCTCGTTGACTGCGCTGACCACCCGGTCGGCCTCGGTTTCGCTCGCCCGCCCGCCGTAGTGTGCCCGCTCGTACAGCTCCCCAGCGAGCCTGACTCGCTCGTCGCTGACCGCGAGCCGCTCGAGGTAGTCGGCCACCGTCTCGCCGCGGCGGCGCGCGCCGTACCGGCTCGCCAGCACTGCCTCCATTCGTTCGTAGGCTCGCTCCACGTCCGCGACGGGTTCGCTCCGTGGCTGGTAGCGGAGCCAGACGAACCGATAGAGCCGACGGTCCAGCCCGAATCGCCGGGTCGCAGCGATGCTTCCCAGCAGGAACGCGAAGCCGTAGCCGAGCTCCTCACGTGTGGGCAGCCCCGAGCCGCCGTCGTCGCTCTCACCACCGGCGGGTGTGAAATCACCCAGCGAGCCGGCCGTGGCTTCTGAGCCGCCTCTTGGCCCGAGGTCAGGCGTCCCCACGAGGGTGCCGCCGGAGCTTCCGTTCTCGCTACCGTTTGTCGCCGTTTCGCTGTCGGTGTGGGTCGCGGTCGGTGTGGGCGTCCACTCTTCCGGGCCGCTCTCGGTGGTGTCGACGCCCTCCTCCTCGTTCTCACGGGCCTCGGCCAATCGCTGGCCCTCGGCGCCTTCCCGGGCCGCGCCCGGCGTCGGGTCGAACGCAACCCAGCCGATATCGGGGAAGTACACCTCGACCCAAGCGTGGGCGTCGAGACCGCGAACCACCCAGCGGTCCTCGGCGACCCGCTCACCCGACGTGTAGCCCGTCACGAACCGCGCGGGGACACCCTGTGTCCGCAGCATCGTCACCATCGTCGTTGCGTAGTAGGTGCAGTAGCCGGCGTCCATCTCGAAGAGGAACGCGTCGGCGATGTTGCCCTCCGGCTGCTGGACGCTGAGGGAGTAGCGCTTGTTTGACTCCAGATAGGACTCGATGGCGACCGCCGCCTCGTAGGGGGTGTCGGCGTCCGCGACGACTTCATCGGTGCGTTCGCGGACCCGGTCGGGTGTGCTGTCGGGGAGCCCCAGATAGCGCTGTTCGATCTCGTCGGGGTAGTCGGTCCCGGCACTCCGGAGGTCGCCGCTACTGTACTGGGCAACCTCGCTGGTGACGGTGTAGGACTCGCCCTCGTCGATCGCTGTCGCGGCCCGGAGGCCGTCCTGGGTGGTGACCTGCGTGGCCCGCCTGACGCTCCCTTCGACCTGCACGGGTTTCCAGGCCGCGGGCATCGAGTTGAGTGGCGTCTCGGCGGTCACTGTCTGCTCGACCTCCACACTCTCACCGGACGGGCCATCGAGCTGACCGCTGTACTGCCTGCTTTCGCCGGTCCGGACCCAGCCGTTGCCGGTGTAGCGGTCGTAGCTCCCGACTTTCCAGTAGCTCTCGCGTTCGGATTCGATGGTGAACCGCACCGCCGGGGAGAGCCGAATGGAGCCGACGACACCCACGCTGTCGGTGTTGTCGACGAGGTTCGACTCCAGGGAGGGCGTGCCGGTGTTGACGAATGCGGGCCGGGCGGCGCCGCCGGGGACCAGCGAGACCGACGCGGAGAGCACCACCATCACGGTGATGACCAGCACGACGGTGTCCCACTGGGCCGAGAGCGCCTTCCGCGGGACGAGTTCTGCCAGTCCGACCGCCAGCGTCGCGCCGATGACGCCGAGCAGCGTCGTCGTCGGGCCGGCGTCGCCAGTGAGCACGAACAGGACGAGCACGGTCCCGCCCAGCAGCACACTCAGGGGGTAGCGGCCGCGGAGCGCCAGTAGCCAGGAGCCGAGCAGGGGTGCCGGCAGCACCGCCAGGGCCCAGATTTGTGCCTCCAGCAGCCGGAACACCGAGAGCCCAGTCAGCAGCGCGAGGAAATCCTTCGTGAAGGTACCGGCGTCGATGAGCGCGCGCTGGCTCTCGGGGATGGCGTAGTAGTAGACGACCAGCCCGGCGACGAGCAGGAGCAGACTCCCGAGCAGCGCCCGGCGGGCGTCGAACCGCGGCGCGAGGACGAGGCCCAGGATCAGCACGGCCGCGATTTCGGCCAGCAGCAGCCCGGTGCCGCCCACCACGTCGGTGACGTGAAAGAGCACTTGGAGATACGACAGCGTCAACAGCAGCAGACCCAGCAGCGCCGGGTTCGTGACGGCAGTTCGCAGCTCCCACTCCTGGTCCACGGGGAAGACACGATTCAGCATCCCCGTGAGCGCGGCGTCGAGCCCTTTCCGCCCTGGTGCAGGGCTGCCGGACGGACGGCTCATGCGTACACCTCTTCGGTCCGGCCTGTTTCCATCCGTTCAGTACGGCCGTCGATGAGTTCGGTGAAGGCGTACTCGGCGTCAGCGACCTGAACGATTGCGTCCTCAGCTCGCCCGGTGACGGTGATGTCTGCCTCCGGGTCGGTCACCCGCCCGGCGGTGGCGGTGGCCAGCGTCCGGAGCAGGCTGCGTTCGCCGCCGTGGTCCGGGCCGACCGTCAGTTCCCCGCGCGGGAGCGTGACCTCGACTGGGATGCCTTCGTCGACCAGCGAGAGCGCGACGCTCGCGGTCGCTTCGGCCATCCAGTCCGCGCCGTCGACACCCGCCCCAGCCGCGAGCGTGACTGCCTCCGCCTCTGCCTCGGCGGCGAACTCCTTGACGACGAGTTCGTCGCGTTTTGCTGTGGTTTTCCAGTGGATGTCCCGCAGCGGGTCGCCCGGGTGGTACTCCCGGAGCTCCTCGAACTGCTCGCGCTGCTCGCTCCGGCCGTACTCCCGGAGGCGCCGAAGCGAATCCCGTCCCCAGGAGTGCAGATAGTGGACCTGCGGGTAGACCAGCACCGAGCTGGTCCCACGCAGTCGGAACTCGGTCTCCATCAGCCCGAACACGTCGGTCGCCCGGACTGACGCCTGGCCGAGTTGGTGCTCGCCGCGCCGTTCGTAGCGCAGTCGGTAGCGAAGCGGCTCGTTCCCGACCGCCGTCTCGAACCGTGCCTCCTCCACCTCCTCACCCTGCTGGACGGTGTAGGCCGAGTCACCCTCCCCGGGCGGGCAGAGCCGGAGCCCTTCGTTGACCCGTTCGGTGACGGTGCCGACGAACGGGCGCTTGAGGGGCTCGCCATCCCGATCGGTGAAAGAAAGTTCCACGACTCGCTCCTCGCCGACGTGGGCGTCGCCGGGTGGCTCCCGCGACACCGAGAGCGCGGGCAGTCGGCTCACTTGGACGTAGGCCGCCAGCAACAGGACCGCCGCGGGGACGACGACGGCGTTGAGCGAGCGCGCGCCGAACAGCAGCGCGAGCACGAAGCTGACGACGGCGATAGCGACCACCCCGCGACCGCGGGTCGTGAGGCTCATTCCACGTCGACGGCGGCCAACGCCGCCTCCAGGAGCTCCTCGCCCGTCTGGCTCCCGGTTTTGGGCCGGATGCGGTGGGCGAAGACCGAGGGCACCTCCGTCTGCACGTCGTCAGGGGTGACGTAGTCCCGGCCGTAGAGGAGCGCGCGGACCTGGGCCGTGCGCGCGAGGGCGATGCTGCCACGGGGGCTGACCCCGAGCTGTGCGTGGTCGCGGGTGTAGCCCGCCAGTCGGCTGATGTACGACCGGACGGGCTCACTGAGTTCGACGCTGCCGGCGGTCTCCCGAGCGCGCTGGAGCGCCCAGCCGTCGGTGACCGGTTCGAGCGACTCGATTGGGTGGTGGCCGGCGGTGCGACCGATGATTTCGGCCTCATCGTCGCTGTCGGGGTAGCCCAGTCTGAGCTTCTTGGCGAACCGGTCGATTTCGGCCATCGGAAGCTCGTAGGTCCGCCCCATCTCCACGTCGTTCTGGGTCGCGATAACGATGAACGGGGCGGGGAGCTTCCGGGTGGTGCCGTCGACGGTCACCTGCTGCTCCTCCATCGCTTCCAGGAGCGCGCTCTGGGTCTTTGGCGGCGCGCGGTTGATCTCGTCGCCCAGCACCACGTTGGCGAAGATGGGGCCAGGCTGGAACTCGAACTCCCGGCTCTGGCGGTTGAACACGTTCGTCCCAGTCACGTCCGCCGGCAGGAGGTCCGGCGTGAACTGGATTCGGCGGAACGAGACGTCGATAGAGGTCGCAACCGCTCGCGCGAGCATCGTCTTCCCGGTGCCGGGGACGTCCTCGAGCAGGACGTGGCCCTGTGCCAGCCCGGCGACGACGATATGCTCGATCTGCTCGCGCTTCCCGACGATGACCTGCTCGACGTTGTCCACGATATCGTCGACCAGATCCGCTGCCGCCTCGATGGAGAGCGGCTCCGGGTCGGCGTCCGCGCTTGCGACGCCGTCCGCGGTCGTTTCACTGTGCTCGGGGGTCGCCCCCGCGGAACCGGTGTCAGTCATGCGGTCGGGCTACTTCCCCATCGCTTGCGAGTACTCTGGTCGGGTGGCGACGCGGTCGACGTATGGAGGTAGTTCACACGCGACGTACTCGGTACGGGCACCTAACTCTGCCGCCGGTGGCATGCAACGGTCGCCGTTTTCACGGTGGTAGACACCGTTACCCACCGATTTGGCGCCGCTGGCCCTGAGTCTATCAGGCCGTTGGCGCCTCACCCCACGTTACTAAGTCCGTCCACAGCATACTCCGCTTGTCTACTGGGTTCGTCGACATGAATGGAACATCATATGGGGGGTTCGTCGGCCGTGCGGTCGGCGGCCTTCGGGAACTGTTCGAGCGCGGGACGGCCGACGCGGCCGCTGGGGACTACGTGCCGGTGTTGGTTCGACGGCTGTTCGGCGACGCGCTCGGCTACGATGACACCGCCTACAGCCAGCGAAACGGGTGGACCGAGGTTCGCTTCGTCGACGAAGCGGGTCAGCCCGCCGTCATCCTGACTGCGAGTGACGCTGACGAGGACGTTCGACTCGCCCGCCGTCGTGCGTTCCGCGCTGCCGCCGACGAACCGACCGTTCGCTATCTGGTCGCCACCAACCGTAACCAGTTGGTCTGTTTCGCCCGCTGTTCGCCCGCGCACGACGACGCGACCACTCGTGACGGGGTCACCGCCCGCACGCTCACCGAAATCGATCTGCGGGAGATGGTCGAGCGCTCCACGGGGGACTCACTCGCCGCGGCGCTCACGCCCGGCCAACAGCTCTCGATCGCGAAGCTCACCGCCCTGCGCCGGGACGCACTCGGCGACGTGGGCGACGACCCCGGGAAGGTGACGTTCGGCACCCTCACCGGCGGCGGCTCCACACCTGACGCGACACCCGAAACGCTCGCCGAGGCGCTGAACAATACGTACACTGAGGTACTGCTCCCAGCCGTCGAAGACGCGTTCAACGAGCTCTCTCGACGCATTCAGGCGTACGCAGACAGGGAGGACGCGCTCGAGGCAGCCATCGAGGAGGCAAAGGCGACGGGCCAGCAGGACGTCGTCACGACGCGCCGTGCGGACCTGTTCGACCTCCGTGAGCAGTACGCGACGGCCCGACGGCTGGAGGCCGGCTTCGCTCGCTGGCGGCAGGTCAGCGACGAAGAAGAGCCGGCGACGTTCTGTGCGGAGACGGCCGCGGTTGCGCTGGACACGCTGTTGCTCGCCCGGGTCGCCGCCGACCGTGGGCTGGCGGGCGATTTCGACGATTACCGGACGTTCTGGGAGGAACACGCCGAACACGCCGAACGAGACGGTGGTGACCTGGTCAGGGCGGTCCGCGAGGAACTGGCGGGGGTGAGCGAGGACGCGACTGACGACGGCACGTTCGCGTGGGTGTTCGAGGCCGAGATAGCCGATGCCTTCGAGGAGGCCGTCGCGACGCTCTCTGCGGTCACCGTCGACGAGTTCGACGCCCAGGATCTGACGACTGGCTTCGAGTCGCATCTCGGCGACGACGCCCGGCCGGTCCGGGGCTCGACCCAGCCCGCGACCGCGGGGCTCCTGCTCGACCGGGCGAACTACACCGTCGACGCGCCCCTCGATGCCGAGAGCGCGACGTTGCTCGACCCCGCCTGCGGCGACGGGAGCGTGCTCGTCGGCGCCGCCGACCGGCTGCTCAGTCGGCTCGCCGAGACGGACGCGACCCCCGCCGAGACGCTCCTGACGGTCCGGGACCGGCTCCATGGCCTCGATATCCATCCGTACGCGACCCATCTGTCGGAGAGTCGCCTCCTCCTGCGCACGATCGACGTCTACGCCGCCGCAGCCGCCGAAGACCGTTCATTCTCGCTCGGCCGGTTCCAGATTCACCGCACCGACGCGCTCCACACCGTTGGGGGCAGCCGGTACACCGGCGACAGCCGGCACGCGGTGCGCCGTCGTGCAGCCGAGGCCGTCGTGGAGCGCGCGGATTTCGGCTACGTCGTTGGCGATGTGCCAACCACCGCGCGAGCGGAACTGCCTGCGGGGTCGGCTCGCGACGCCTACGACGAGTACGGCAATGCGACGGCGACGTACGATCTCTCGATGCTGTTCCTCGAGCGTGCGGGCAGCTGGCTGGCACCGAACGGCCAGCTCTCGATGGCCGTCAACGGTGGCCTGCTCGGCGCGGCGTCGGCGGCGGACGCACGGCGCCGCCTCGTCAACACATTCCGGCTGCGGGAACTGGTCGAGTTCGACACCGGCAGCGCCACCGCACCGCTGTTCATCGCAGGCGTCTGCCACGGCACGACCGGCGACTGGCAGGAGAGCGGTGACAGCGAGTCGCCCAGCGCCGAGGAAACCGACTATGAGTTCACCTACGCCCGCGTTACGCCGACGTTCATCGAACTCGTCAGGGAAGGGTTGGTCCGCCCCGACGGCTCCGGAAACGCTCGCCCGGCCGACCTCGTTGGCCGGTGTCTCCCCGACGAGGCCGGCGGCGACCCGCCGTCGATGGAGACGGTACTGGTGGAACTCGACCTGGTCTGTGACGCCACGGTCGAGGGCCCGATGCCGGTCGAAGTCGAGACGGTCAAAAGCGACGTGTTGGCGGGCGAGGAGTGGGCGTTCGCCGCTGCTAGCGGGTCGATGGGCACCGCTGAGACCCCCACACCCGACGGTCCACGGCCGGAGGGGGAGACGGTCGAAACGCTCGAACCGTGGCTCCCATCGACCGAGGAGTAGCCCCCGCTGGATTGCCGGAGAGCACAACCCATTAGGCCCGCGCCTCCGAGCCACAGCCATGCAGACTACTGAGGCGTTCGTCGGCTTGGACTGTATCGACTGCGGCGAGCGATTCGACGCCGAGACGGCGACCCACAACTGTCCCGACTGTGGCGGCATCCTCGACCCCGCCTACGACTACGATGCGCTCGATCTCTCGCGTGAGGATATCGAGGCCGAACCGTTCGACTCACTCTGGCGCTACGACGCCCTCTTGCCGTTCCCGCGTGAGGCGGCCGTCTCGCTGGGCGAGGGCGCAACCCCGCTGGTCGAATGTCCGAATCTCGCCGATGCGATGGGTGTGGGCGAGGTTTACTTCAAAGACGAGGGCCACAACCCGACGGGCACGTTCAAGGACCGCGGGCAGACCGGCGCGATGACCGCAGCGGCCCAGCACGGTGCCGACACGGTCGCGCTCAACACGGCCGGCAACGCCGGGCAGTCCTCGGCGGCCTACGCCGCCCGCGCCGGGATGGACGCCCACGTCTGGCTTCCGGAGCGCGCAGGCTACACCCAGAAGGCGATGGTCGAGGTCCACGGCGGCGAACTCCACGTCACCGAGGGTGAGATCACCGACGCCGGCACAGCCTACGCCGAGGCCATCGCCGACGAGGACTGGTACTCCACCAAGACGTTCGTGACGCCCTACCGCCACGAGACCAAGAAGTCGATGGTGTATGAGACGATCGAGCAGCTCGACTGGGAGGTGCCAGATGCGGTTGTCTACCCGACCGGCGGTGGGGTTGGCCTCGTCGGAATGCACAAAGGCGCAAAGGAGTTTCGCGAACTCGGCCTCACCGACGAACTGCCGGCGATGTACGCCGCGCAGGCCGAAGGCTGTGCGCCCGTCGTTCGCGCGTGGGAGGAGGGCAAGGAGATTCACGAGGCGTGGGGCGACGAGAACATCACGACCGTTCTCAACGGTATCGCCGTCCCGGACCCCGGGGCCAGCCCGCTCATCCTCAACGCGCTCAAGGAGAGCGGCGGCGGCGCCGTCGCCACCAGCGACGAGGCGGTGCTCGACGCCGCCATCGACATCGCCCAGACCGAGGGCCTGGAGATGGGGGCGACCTGTGCGGCCGCGGCCTCCGGCGCGTTCAAGCTCGCTGAAGAAGGCGAACTCGGAGAGGACGACACGGTCGTCCTGCTCAACACCGGCGCGGGCAACAAGGACGTGGACACGCTGCGAAGTCACCTCGGCGAGCGGGAGTTCGACGCCGCGGAGTAAACGCCCGTAGAGTCTTGTATACGGCTGTGTATACAATCCCGTATGAGCAAAAACATCCGTGTCGACGACGACACCCACGCAGCGTTGACAGCGCTGAAACAGGAGGATGAGACGTACGACGACCTCATTTCCCGACTGGTCGAAGTCCGGCGGGAGGCCGTCTCCGAAGGTGCTGGTCTCTGGAGCGAAAGCGACGCAGCTGCGGAGGCTCGGGATGCCCGCGAACGGTTGAAAAATCAGTTGGGACGCCCGTGACCCTCTACGACAGCAGTGTTCTCATCGACTACCTTGACGGTGAGCCGACGGCGGTCGAGTACGTCAAGGACCACGTGACTGAGCGGGCTGTCGCACCCGAACTGGTCCTGTTCGAACTCTATCAGGGCGAACTCTACAAAACCGGTCCGGCGGATTTCGACGCCGTGGACGAGGCACTCGCGTGGTTGTCGGTCGTCGACGACTCCAGTGGAGTCGCGCGGGCCGCTGCCGAACTCCAGGCCGAGCTTCACGACGCCGGTGCGACGCTCGCTGCTCGCGACGCGTTCATCGCGGGCGCTGCCTGCGCACTGGAGGAGCCCCTCGTTGCTAGTGACGAAGATTTCCGGGTGCTCATGGAAACGGCAACGATCGATCTGACACTGCTGTAGCTCCGTCCCGGTTGCGAGCATATCAACATGTCTGCGGCCCTTTTTACCGGATGGCGCCGAAACGCCGCCAATGACGACCATCAAGGACTCCGTCCACGACCACATCGAGGTCGCGGGCGTCGCCGCGGACCTGCTGGACACCCCGGCGGTCCAGCGACTCCGCCACATCAAGCAACTGGGGACTGTCCAGTTGGTCTACCCCTCTGCGAACCACACCCGCTTCGAGCACTCTCTCGGTGTGTATCACCTCGCCGAGCTGGCACTCGATAACCTCGGCGTCGAGGGGCTCGACGCTGAACGAGTCCGGGCGGCTGCCCTCCTCCACGACGTGGGCCACGGCCCGTTCTCGCACAACATCGAATCGCTCACCCACCGCGAGACGGGGAAGTACCACGACGACGTGGCCGACCTGCTTGCACAGGGGCAGGTTGGGGACGTGCTCCGGAAACACGGCCTCTCGCCCGATCGCGTCGCGGGGCTGGTCGCCGGCAACGGCAAGTACGGGCAGTTGGTTTCGAGCGAACTCGACGTTGACCGGATGGACTACCTCGTTCGCGACGCCCACCACACCGGGGTTCCCTACGGCACAATCGACCACGGGCGGCTCGTGCGGGCGCTGCGGTTCGTCGACGACGAACTCGTGCTCGCGCCGGGCAACGTCCAGAGCGCCGAGTCGCTGCTGGTCGCCCGGGCGCTGATGAACCCGACAGTCTACACCCACCACGTCGCCCGCATCAGCAAGGCAATGTTGCGCGGGGCGTCCGAGCGACTGTTGGAGGCCGACCACGACCTGACAGCTGAGGAGCTCCGCCGGATGGACGACCACGGCCTCATCGTCGCGCTCCGACTCCACGACGAGACCGCGGAGTTCGCCCGCCGCTACGCCGAGCGCGACCTCTACAAGCGGGCGGTGTGGGCGGAACTCGGCGGCGTCCCCGACCACCTGCTCGAGGTCGACCACGCCGAGATTCGTGGGCTGGAGGCCGACATCGCGGCTGCCTGTGAATTGGAGCCTCGTGAGGTCATTCTCGACGTGCCGAGCGAGCCGTCGATGACCGAATCCTCCAGCCGAGTGATGGTCGGCGATGAGATCCGCGAACTCGGCCGGCAGTCGCCGCTGGTGAAGGCGCTGCGGACCGCACAGTACCAGCAGTGGCGCCTCGGCGTCTACACCGTCGAGGAAGCCACTGAGCGTGTGGGTCGGGAGGCGGTCGACCGCCTCGGCCTCGAGGTAGAGGGTACGCTGGTGAGCGAGCGCCGCGGCCGTGCGGCCACGCTCGACGAGTTCGTGGGCGGGGAGTAGCGGCCGGCGCGAGGCGGTGGGTCGAGTCGCCCTCACCCGCGGATTTATGCCCGCCCGACGACCAGAGAAAGCCATGACTGGAACCGTCGAGTTCGTCCATCTGGCTGAAGAGTCCGGCGCCGACCCCGAACCACGGGAAACCGCTGAAGCGGTCTCGGGCAAAGGGCTGCGCGGCGACCGCTACTTCGAGAACGAGGGCACCTTCTCCACTCCTGACGAGGAGACCAAACGCGACGTGACGCTTATCGAGGCCGAGGCACTCGAGCAGGCCGAAGCCGACTACGGCGTCGCCTTCGACCCCGGCGTCCACCGCCGCAACGTCACCGTTCGTGGCGTCGGTCTGAACAACCTCGTCGGAACGCGGTTCCGCGTCGGCGACGTCGTACTGGAGGGTGACGAACTCTGTGAGCCCTGCGACTACCTCGAGCGCAAACTCGAACAGGAGGGGGTGCAGGACGCGCTGGTCCACCGCGGTGGCCTCCGCTGTGCGGTCGTCGACGGCGGAGAAATCGCGGTCGGCGACGACGTGGCCCCCGACGCGTAACGAACCGACGCGTTCAGAAGTCCCGCCCGCTGAGGGGCAGATATGAATCTCAACGCCGAAACGAAGCTCTCGCTTGCGTTCGCGGTGCTCGCGTTGGTGCTCGGACTGGCTGTCGACGTCCTGTTGAACCAGCCAGACTGGGTGGCGTTCGCTGTCGTCCTCGGCGTCGGGATGGGGGCGCCACGACTGGTGCAGAAACTCCGCTGACGGCAGCCGAAACGGTGTTTGAGAACCCTGTGAGGCAGTGAGCAGACTCACTCTCGGAGGCGATAGCTCTTCCCGCCGCCGTGGCGCTCGGTCGTGATGAGGTTGTAGTGTTCCAGTTTCGGGAGGTGGTTTTTGCGGAGTGCCCGGAGCGTAATCGGGTCGGGGTGTTCCCCTCGATACTGCTCGTAGAGCGCTTTCTGGATGAGTGGCCCCCACTGTTCGATACACTGATAGAGCACGCGCTGGTGGTCGTTCAGCTTCGAGATGGTCTTCTGGCGCACCTCCGCTTCGGCGTCGACGACGGCCTCCTCGACGAGTCGCTCGGCGATGGTCGAGAGCCCCTCGGCCTCGGCTTTCCGTGCCGTCACGCGGAGCGCCGTGATGGCCCGCCGTGCGTCGCCGTCGGCCAGTTGGGCGATTCTGTGCAGCGTCTCGCGGTCGACCGCGCCCGGTTCGAGCCCCTCTGTTGCCCGGCGGTGGATGATTTCGGTCACCGTCTCGACCGTGTAGCGGTCGAACTGCACGCGGTAGCCCACCGAGACCCGGGAGCGCACCCGTTCGTCGAGGCGGGCGAGCAGGTCCACCTCCCGGTTCGCGATACAGATCCAGGCGAGCCCCCGAACTGAGTGGAGGTCATAGAGCAACCCCGGGTCCCGGAGTTGGTCCACCTCGTCGAGGACGATAACGCTCGGACTGTCCAGCCCGCTCTGGAGCGTGTCGATGAGTTGGCTGGCGGGGGCACTCTTGGGGACGGCGGCGCCGGCGAGGTTCTTCGCCGCGCGCTCGAGCACGCCGCTGCGCGTGTACTCCTTCCAGCAGTTGACGTAGGTCGTCGGCACGTCCAGCACCTCCCGGCGCAGTTCGCGGACGGCGGCACGGGCGACCGTCGTCTTTCCGGCGCCGCTGGGCCCGAAGAGGAAGCAGTTCTCCGCCCCGAACCCGTCCTCGATGGGCGCGAGTGCGTCGGTCACCTCGTTCATCTGGCTGTTCCGGCCGACGATCTCCCGCGGGAGGTGCTCGTCGTCGAAAACCGTCCCGTCTCGCAGCATGATTCAGTATGGCATTCGGTGAGCCATAAGTGGAACCCCTGGTGTTCCGAACGGTTCCGAACGGCTTCGTGTGGCGGTTCGACGGCGTTACCCGCCGAACGCGCCGATGGTGCTGTCGACGTGGTCGGCCAGATAGCGCTCGATAGCGTCCCGTCGGAACCCCACCGGCGCCAGCACGGACTCGGCTGCTCGACAGAGTTCGTCGCGGTAGAACCCGGCATCGTAGCGTTCTGGCTCCTCGTGCAGGAGCGCAACCCGCGCCCGCCCCTCCTTCTCGTCGTCGACGACGACGTACTCGACGTCCTGTCCCGGGTGCATATCCAGATCCAAATCTCCCGCTCGTTCCAGTGCAGCGACGTTCTTCGTCGACTGACTGTACTCCTCGACCCGCTTGGAGACGCGGTTCGTGATGGCCAGGTTGTGGGGGTCGACCGCTCCCGCTCGAAGTTCGTGGATGAAGGCCCGGAGGCGGTCACACACTGCCGCTGGTGACCGTGTCCGGCCGAGTTCCTGCATCAGTGCAAGTTGTGCGTCGGCGATAAACGGCGGCGTCGAGCGCTGGCGGCACTCGATACCGCGGCGCTTGTAGCTGGCTTCGTCGTCGACCGGTTCGTCCCGGCGCTTCCCGAAGTAACGGGTCAGCGCGCCCGCGTCGTCGTTGCGCCGGGGGCAGAACGCGATCCAGTCGTAGGCGGCCTCGTACTCCAGGCGAATCTCGGTGGCGCTGCTAATCTCGTCGGCGACAGCCTCCAAGTCGGTCTGTGCTCGGTCGTCCACCGGGGTGACCCAGAGTGAGTCCACGATACCGTGGACGACTCGCCAGCCGTGGGCCTCGAACGTCTCCTTGGCGTCGAGGATGATCTCCCGGGCGAACGCGTTGATGGCTTCGTGGCACTCGATCCGGCCGAATTTGGCGTTCGAAAATCCTTGGTAGCCGAAACAGGCGACGAGAATCCACTTGATGGCTGCCGACCGGCCCGACAGCGCTTCACTCCCGCCAACGTCCCCCTCGTTGTCGCGGATGCGCTGCTTGATGGCGTCGCGGTCGTAGATAAGGGGCTGTAGCACGTCCGGGAGATAGCCCGGCTCCGGACAGATGCTGTAACCCAGCCCCGGCACGTCCTCGCGGTCGGGGTGACAGTCACAACAGACCGTCTCGGGTGAGATATTCCGGCTGCACATGATGTTCGGGTAGAGGCTCGAGAAATCCAGTTCGTGGACGTTCTCGTGGAGACCGGTGCCGGGGGCGAAGGTGAACCCGCCGCGGTCGGCTGCCTCGAGCGTGTTCGCGCTCTTGAAAAACTCTGGGCGCCACGCCCGCCACGGTACGAGCACGTCCCGACTGAGCGCTTCCCGAATCTGCATCGCGGTGAGAATGTTTCCGATACTGGCCCACGCGGCCTCCTGCAGCGGCTTGTGGGAGCGTTCGACGAGTCCCAGCAGCCCGTCGAGATTCGTCTCCGTTAGGAAAAACGAGTTCGAGCTGTCGACGACGACCCGGCCGGGGAGATTGTACCGGGCTGGGGAGTGACCGACACGCCCGTAGCTCTCGTAGCTGCTCGCGGCCGCGAGTTGGGTGTACCCCGGCTCCCGGCCCAGCCGGAGTGGAGCGTCGCCGACAGCGTCGAACAGCCGCGGGACGAGGTCGCCCGACGAGAGCTGCAACACGTCGGGCTCGATTTCCTGGATTGCGGTCTCGACACCGCGAGCGATCTCTTGGCTACTGCCGTCCAGCACCCGCTCGTCTCCTGCATCGAACTGTACCGTCACCGTGTCCACGCCACTCGACCCCGTCAACGGCGGCACCGAGAGCGTCATGACTGTCGGGGGCCGCTGTGGCACTGGACTGGTCCCCGTCTCCTGGCAGTAGCGGAACTCCCGCGACAGGTCGACGTTGAAACAGCGGTAGGCACCGGGGCGGCCGATCTGTGCGACCGTCGACGCCAGCCGTGGGATCGTTTCGAGTTCGGTCACCTCGACGGCGAGCATCGGCGCCGGCTCCTCCCGCCAGCCCGGCCGGTGAGACTCGTGCGTGACGTTGGTCACGTCCGGGTGGGCTTCGAACGACTCCTCGACGGGAGTGAGCGTGTTCCCATCCGTGGCGGCGACGTAGAACCGTGGCCGGTAGCTGACGGCCTGGTGTTCGGCGCCTGCATCGGTGAGTGACCACGCCACGGCGGTTTCGGGCTCCGGGAAGTCGACGGTGTAGACCACGGTCAGTGGTCGGCGGCCGTCTCGACTGCCTCTTCGAGCGCGGCGATGCGGCGCTCCTGGGCAAGTACGATGGCCACCAGCACGAGGTCCATGTTCCGGGCCCGGGTGTGGTAGCCGGCTGCGTCGGCGTACGTGGCGACGTGCTCCCAGAGCCGGTCGAAGTGTTGTTGGTCGCGATGACGCAGCGCCCGCCGGTACGCCGCCCACTGGTCTTCCAGCGCGCGAGCAGAGTCCCGGAAGGTCGGGTTAGTTCGCCCCACCGGCCATCACCTCGTTGGAGCCGGGCGTCGCCTGGTGGAGCGGTTGGCGGGCCTGCAGCACCGCCTGCCAGAAGGCGAGTGTCGTCTGCACCAAGCCGGCCTCCACGGGATAGACCACCGTCTCGAACCCGTCGCCGACGAACCGGGGGCCCATTGCGGTCTCCTGCACCGCGTAGGTCGTCTCGGCGGCGGCCTCGACGGGTGCGGCGAACTCGTCGGCCGCCGTTCGCGTACAGAGCACCGGCACCTCGTGCTCCCTGGCTACCGCGGCGAGTTGTGCGAGGGCTCTGACCAGCATCTCCCGGCCGTCGCTCCCCTGAACGTCGTCGCCGCGGTAGCGGGCGTCGACATCCGGGACGACGACGACCGCCGTCTCCGCACGAAGCTGCTCGTGAAGCGCCCGGAGCAGCGCCGTATGTTGGTACGGTGTGAAGCCGCGGGCGACATCGACGCGCTCCAACACTCGCCTGTCCGGGGCGATGTCGTTGAGGCTCTCGGTGGTGCAGTGGCGGCCCGTTCCGACCCACGTGGCTGTGCCGCACTCGAGCAACAGGTGGTCGACCGCGAGTGCGTGCAGCGCCGTACTCGGTCCCTCGCTCTCGAGGAGTGTGAGGCCCGGGTTGAGCTCTGGAAGCTCCGGAACCGTCGCGTTCCCGGTCGTCACAGCAGTGTTCGGATCCATACTCACGTCTGGACACCGGGCAGGGATGAAGCTCGGGCGGTAGGTTCCGAACGGTTCCGTTCGGGCAAAATCGCGTAACTCCGGCGGGACCTGTTGGTTCCGGAGCTGTTCCGACAGCTGTGCGAGAAACGGTGCCCGTCGTTAGAGCCGGTCGGTTCGGCCTGCGGCCGTCCAGGCGTCCGTGGGCGTGCCGTCGCGCACCCGGACTGTCCGGGATTGGAGGGCTTCGACGCGACCCGTGAACGCCCATCGGGTGTGCTCCCAGGTCGCTTCCTCGTCTTCAGCGGCCGCGGCGGCCGCCTCCTGGTCGCGCATGTGCGCACCCACGGCGGCGACGATGGCCGCTGCCTCGCTCTCGTCGGCGTCCGGCGGGAGCGTCAGTCGCTTGGCCAACTCCTCGACGGCGCCGCCGTCCGCTTCTCCCTCGGCGTCGTTCATATCGGGATGTTCCCGTGTTTCTTCTGGGGCGTCTGCTCGCGTTTGCCCTGCAGCATCTCGAGGTCCTCCACGAGGCGCTGGCGGGTCTCCGGCGGCTCGATGACGTCGTCGACGTAGCCGCGGTCTGCTGCGGTGTAGGGGTTGGCGAACTCCTCGCGGTACTCGTCGATGAGCTCCTGCCGGCGCGCCTCGGGGTCGTCGGCCTCTTGGAGTTCGTCGCGGTAGAGGATGTTGACGGCGCCTTTCGGCCCCATCACGGCGATTTCGGCGGTGGGCCACGCGTAGTTCACGTCGGCACCGACGTGGCTGGAGGCCATCACGTCGTAGGCGCCGCCGTAGGCCTTCCGCGTGATGACGGTGAGGAGCGGGACGGAGGCCTCACAGAAGGCGTAGAGCAGTTTGGCACCGTGGCGAATGATGCCCTCGTGCTCCTGGTCGGTGCCGGGCATGAAGCCGGGAACGTCCACGAACGTGAGGATGGGGACGTTGAACGCGTCACAGTGCCGGACGAACCGGGCAGCCTTCTCGCTGGACTCGATATCCAGCGTGCCGGCGTTCACACGGGGCTGGTTCGCAACGACGCCGACCGAGCGGCCGTCGAGTCGCGCGAAGCCGACGACGATATTTTTGGCGAACTCCTCGTGAACCTCGAAGAACGACCCCTCGTCGACGACCGAGGAGAGCACGTCGTGGATGTCGTAGGGTTTGCGCGGTTCGTCAGGAACCACGGTGTTGAGCGACTCGTCGGCACGCTCGGGGTCGTCCCAGGGGTCGACCCGCGGCGGGTCCTCGACGTTGTTCTGCGGGAGATAGGAGAGCAGCCGCCGGATGTTGTCCAGTGCGTCCTTCTCGCTCTCTTCGGCGAAGTGGGCGACACCGGAGGTCTTGGCGTGCGTGACGGCGCCGCCGAGTTCCTCGAAGCTCACCTCTTCGCCCGTGACCGTCTCGACGACGTCCGGGCCGGTGATGAACATGTGGCTGGTGTCCTTGACCATGAAGGTGAAGTCCGTCATCGCGGGGGAGTACACTGCTCCGCCCGCGCAGGGGCCCATGATGGCCGAGACCTGCGGGACGACCCCGGAGGCCTCCTGATTGCGCCGGAAGATCTCGGCGTAGCCGCCGAGTGCCGTCACGCCTTCCTGAATCCGGGCGCCGGCGGAGTCGTTGAGCCCGATGACGGGCGCGCCGACCTGCATCGCCTTGTCCATCACCTTACAGACCTTCTCTGCAAAGACCTCGCCGAGTGAGCCGCCGAAGACGGTGAAGTCGTGGGCGAAGACGAACGTTTTGCGGCCGTTGACCTCGCCGTAGCCGGTGACGACGCCGTCGCCGTACACCTGCTCTTCTTCCATCCCGAACTTGTGGTTCCGGTGGGTGCGGAACTGGTCGAACTCGTTGAACGTGCCGTCGTCGAGGAAGTAGTCGATGCGCTCGCGGGCGGTCATCTTCCCTTTCTCGTGCTGGCGCTCAATGCGGTCCTCGCCACCGCCTTTCAGCGCTTCTGCGCGCCGCTCGCGGAGTTCCTCGATGCGGTCCTCCATCGTCATAACGGACCACCTGCAGTCATTGTCAGATGGTCCGCCGAGTGGGGCAAAAGGATTCCGAACACGCGAGGGCAGGAAAACGCCGTGCCCACAGGCCACGGCGGCAAACTGCCCTCGAGACGCGAGCGGTGAACGGAGTGAACCGCGAGCGTGCGGTGCTGTCTGCAACTCTGGAAACGCGAGTCACGAGAGCAATTGGGTAAACTCGCTGGAAGGTGTAACACGAAAACCGCGAACAACGACAGGAGCGAACAGCAAACTCCCCGCAACCGGGAGCAACGCCCAGCCAGCGGGCTTAAGCGCCCGCCGACCCCGACTCAGAGCCATGACTGACACGCGCCGTGCGCTCCTCGCCGCGCTCGCGGCGGGCCCCGTCGGCGGTCCCGAACTCGCTGAGGAGCTCGGCATCTCCCGGGCAGCGGTCTGGAAACAGGTCGAGGCGCTTCGCGAAGCCGGGTTCGGGATCGAGAGCACCGACGACGGCTATCGCGTCACCGAGGTCCCGGAGTTCGGCGGCGACGCCGTCGCGTTCGGCCTCGAGGCACCGTTCGATATCGAGTTCCACGACGCGATCCCCTCCACGAACGACCGGGCGCGCGAACTCGCGGCTGGCGAGGCCCGGAAGGGAGACGGCGCTTCGGACGTCGCCGTCGTCACCGACGAACAGACCGCCGGCCGCGGCCGACTGGATCGTGGCTGGTCCGGGCCATCGGGTGGCATCTACTGCTCGATCATCACCCATCCGGACCGGCCCGTCGCCCACGCCCCGATTTACACACTTGCGGCGGCCGTCGCCGTCACCCGGACGGCACGGGAAGCGGGCGTCGACGCGAGCATCAAGTGGCCCAACGACGTCCTCGTGAGCGGGTCGGGACCTTCGGTCCCGCTCGCAGCCGGCGAAGCCGGGGACCCGACAAACGAGGGCCAGTCAGACGGACTGTCTGAGGACGTGCGTGCCCCCGACCAATCCGCAGACACCGAACGCGACGGCCGCAAACTCTGTGGCATCCTGACCGAGATGGAGGGCGAGGCCGACCGGGTCGACTGGCTCATCGTCGGAATCGGCATCAACGCCAACGTCGACGCTGCGGACCTGCCCGAGGGCGCAACCTCGCTGCACACAGAGCTGGGCGAACCCGTCGATCGCCGGCTGTTCACCCAGCGGCTGCTCGAGACGTTCGACGACCTGCGAGAGGAACCCGAGGCGATTTTGGACGCCTGGCGCGAGCACGCCTTGACGCTGGGCCAGCGCGTTCGCGTCGAGACTCCCGGTGGCGACGTGGTCGGCGAAGCCATCGACGTCGAGTTCCCCGGCGCGCTCATCGTGGAAACCGACGATGGCGAACGCGTTCGGGTGACTGCGGGCGACTGCGAGCATCTGCGCCCGGTGTAAACTACCCCACCCTACTCGCTCCCTTGCGCCTTGCGACGGTCGGTCACTCCTTGAGGGCGGGGCTTTGCCGAACCGACATTGTGCCCCGCGACCCCGTGCATGGGCGCGGCCCGGCTTCTTATTACCGTCCACTGGCCGGGCGGGGGCTTTCAGGCCCGCCTTCGACCCGTCCGGTGGATTGTCCCGCCGATTTAATTCCCGGTGTTCTCGCGCTCTACCCCAACAGTGGGGACGGGAGTCAAAACCCGTTCGCGGTCGTCGTTCCCGAGTATCGGGTGCGTTGGAATCGCACCACAGGAGCCAGTTTACTGGTGGCTCCTACCAACCCCGACGTGTGCGAGGCCAGCAGTGTCACAGGGAACGTTCCGGATGGGCTTAAGGTGTGCGCAAACGCGCTTCCTCTCCGCCCTACCGCTCGCCATTCGGCTCGCGCTTGAGGACGGAGGCTCCGCGCTACCGGATGCTGAACTCGCCCCGCCCCGCTGCCTACATCGAACCGCCGGTGTCCTCGACGCTTGCTCAGTACGCCGAGCCTGTCTTCTCGTCGACGCGCACCGTCAGCACCGGGACGTTCGAGCCACGTACCACCTTCTCGGCGACGCTGCCAAGCAGCAGGCGGTCGATGCCGCCGCGGCCGTGGGTGCCCATTACGACGAGGTCACAGCCCTCCCGCTCGGCGTAGCGAACGATTTCCGTGCTTGGCGTGCCCTCGATGATGGCGGTCTCGACGGGCACGTCGTAGTCGTCGGCGACCGCCTCGACCATCCTAACGGCGTCCTCGGCGTCGGCTAGGAGCATCTCCGTGACCCCTTCGAAGGCGCCCTCCATTGGGAGAGTCGCGTGGCTGGCGACGTTGACGACGTAGAGGGCGTGAACTGTCGCGCCGTGGACCTGGGCGAGGTCGACCGCGTGTCTGACTGCGCGTTCGACGCCCGCGGAGCCGTCAGTGGGGACGAGGATTCGCTCGTACAGGCCCATGTGAGTATGTGACGTGATTCACGCGGGCTCGGTTAAGTGTTGCTCCGTGGCGGGAACGGAAACGCACTAACGGCGGCCGGCCCAACCTGGCGCCATGACCGACCCGCTGCTCGTCCGTGCCGCCCGCGGCGAGCGCACCGAGCGCCCGCCGGTCTGGCTGATGCGTCAAGCCGGCCGCCACCTGCCGGAGTACCGCGAACTTCGGGAGCGGTACAGCTTCCGCGAAGCCATCGAGACGCCCGACATCGCCGAGGAGATTACGCTCCAGCCGTACCACCGCTACGACGTCGACGGCGTGGTGATGTTCTCGGATATCCTCACCTGCCTCGAACCGCTGGGCTTTGACTACCATATCGAATCGGGCGTCGGCCCGGTTATCGAGAACCCCGTCGAGGGCCCCGACGACGTCGCGCGCCGGCGCGGCGACGTGCGTGCGGAACTCGGCTTCGTCGCGGACCTGTTGGACCGCCTCGACGACAGCGTCGCCGACGAGGACGCCGTGCTCGGCTTCGCGGGCGGGCCGTTCACCCTTGCCTCCTACGTCGTCGCCGGCGGCCCCGACCGCGGCAGGAAGGAGGTGCGAAAGTTCCGTGCTCGCCACCCGAAGGCGTTCCTGGAACTCATGGAGCGGTTCACCGACGTGGTCACAGAGTATCTCCAGATGCAGGCCGACCACGGCGCCGACGCGATTCAGCTGTTCGACACCTACGCGGGCGTCCTCCCGCCGGCGGACTACGAGGAGTACGTTCTGCCACTGCACACGGAAATCATCGACAGCGTCGACCTGCCGACGGTGGAGTTCGTCCGGAACATGGGCGGGCGGCTGGAGAGTCTGCAAGCCACCGGTGCCGACATCGTCGGGCTCGACTGGACCGTCGACATGGCCGAGGCCCGCGCACAACTGGGCGAGACGCCCGTACAGGGGAACCTCGACCCGACGCTGCTCTACGCGGACCCAGAGACTGTCGAGGAACGCACTTCGCGGATCATCCGCGACGCTGGCCCCGAGGGCCACATCCTGAACCTCGGCCACGGCGTCAACCGCGACACCCCCATCGAGGGGGTGGAGGCGTTCGTCGAGACAGCGAAAAACTGGAGCTGGGAGTAGCTACTGGGAGAGTTCGCCCGCGAGCTTTCGGGCTTCCCTGACGCGAGCGGGGAGCCCCATTCTCCCCGTGTAGTTCGTCGCCAGCGTGATGCCGTCTGGCAAGTCGACCCGTTCGCTGGCCGCCCACGACCGGTCCCAGGCCGGGAACGCCTTCGGTATCCGCGCGACGTTGAGCACCGCCGCCTCGACACCCATCACCTGCTCGAACTCCGCGGCCGCGGTCTCGCCCAGTTCTTCGGGGTCGCGGTCGATGGCCCCGGGGTCGTGCATCCCGCCCATGAAGACGGTGTAGAGCCCGTCACGACCGAACAGGCTGGCGTTCCACGTCACGCCAAGTGTTTTGAGCGGCTCCGTCCGGCGCACCTGATAGCCGAAGCCATCGGCGACGGCCTTGCTGTGGAGGTGGACCAGCACCAGTGGGTTGTAGTTGAGTTCCCGGAGCGCCGCGGCGGACGCCTCGTCGACGCCCTCCACGAGGTCAGCGGTCACGCCCGCTGGCGTCGTCACGACGACTCGGTCGAACTGTTCGGTGCCGTTGGCGGTATGGATTAGCCACTCCGTGGCTCCCCCATCGGTGTCGCCCGACCGCTCGATCTCCGTGACTGGCGTCTCCATCCGGACGCGGTCCTCGTACCGCTCGGCAAGCGCTTCCGGGAGCCGCTGGAGGCCCGACTTGAACGTCGCTGGAGGTGGCGTCTCGCCGTCGTCGAAGAAGATTCGCGAGAGCGCCGGACGGAGTAGGTTCCCGTCGCGTTTCTCCAGCCCCATGATGGGTTTGAGTGCGTACTTCGCGGGCATTTGGGCGGGGTCCGAGCCGTAGGTGCCGCCGAAGATGGGCGAGATGAGGTTGGTGTAGGTCTCGGTCCCGAACTTCCGGACGAACGCGCGCTCGGCGGGCTCCTCCGGGTCGATGTCGCTCGTCAGTGGCTCGGCGAGCAGCCGGAGTTTGGCCTGCCAGGAGAGCAGGTCCGTCCGGAGGAACGCCTTCGGAGAACGGGGCACCTCTCTGAGTTTGCCGTCGGCGTAGACCAATAGCGGCAGGTCGTCGGCGGCGGTCACCAGCTCGTCGGCGATGTCGAGGTCGGTCACCATCGCCCGGATGGCATCGGTCAGGCGCAATCGTTGTGGGCCGATTTCGAGCACGTGACCGTCGATTTTCTCACTCTGGACGACCCCGCCCACCTCGTCGGTGGCTTCGTAGGTGGCCGACTCGACGCCGCGCTCTGCGAGTGCGTGGGTGAGCGAGAGTCCCGTGATACCGGCGCCGATGACGGCGACGCGAGGCGTCCCTGCGGCTTCGAAATCGGCCGCCGGATTCTCGGTTTCGGGAGGGGTGGGGCTCATTCGTTCCTGCGAGAGTTCAGACACATCGTGTTCGGCTCCGGCCGGCACGTACACTGCTGAAGGCCGTAGAGGTCCGGGTCGAAGCCGGCGACGAACGGCTCAATCATGTCAGAGAGCAGGCCGATGAACCGCTCGTCGTCGTAGGGGACGGGGACGCGCGTGAACTCGATGCCGCGCTCCTCGGCCTCTTCGCGAAGCTCCACGTCGAGTTCCGAGAGCGTCTCGCTCTGTTCGTGCATGAAGCTGCTCGGGTCGACGACGATTCGGTCGGCGTCGATGGTCTCGACGACGTCCTCAACGTCGGGCTGGGTCCACTCCACGTCGCGGTTGGCGTGGTTCTGGTAGCCCAGTTCGTAGTCGGGGTTGCCGAGCATCCCGGCGACCATGTCGCAGTACTCCTCGACGTACTGGACGTAGCGGCTCCCTTCGTCGAGGTAGTAGGTGGGGGTGCCGTGGGCCGAGAAGATTAGGCGCGTATCCTCGTCGAGTTCGAGCCCCGCACGGTCGAGGGTCCGCCGGATGTTGTCGGCGCGCAGTCGGGCGTAGGCGGAGTGGGTGTGATAGCCCGTGAGTTCGTCGTACTCCACATCCCACGCGAGCTCCTCGACGGCGGCCGCGAGCTTCTCAAGGGACTGCACCGTGGTGGAGGGGCCACAGAGCGGGTACACAGGCAGGCCGACGAGGTGGTCGACGCCGGCGTCTTTCGCGGCCCCGGCGGCGTCGCTGATGAACGGCTCCATGAACTGGAAGCCGAGGAACGTCTCGACGTCGTAGCCGCGGTCCTTGAGTTCCTGTTCGAGGAGGTCGGCTTGGCGCTCGGCGTGGGCGTTGAGCGGGGAGCCGTCGATCTCCTCGTACTCCTCCATCAGGCCGGGGGCACGGCGTTCGGCCAGCGAGCGGGCGCGCTCGCGGGCCGCTTCCTCAGTGGTCTCGCCCTCGATATCCATGTTGGCGAGGAAGATGCGTTCGAGATAGTCGACGACGGTCTCCCGGTCAGCCGCGCCCGGCTCTCCGAAGTTCAGTACCGCGATACCCGTGGTCATAGCTGGGGTTGGCCCTTCGCGGTACAAAAGCTGTCGGTCGCGGCGCGCGGGCGCGCGCTAGGCCTCGTCAGACTCCTCGTCCTTCCCTTTCGACCCGTCGCCGCTCAGGGCAGCGGATTCGACGGGCTCGGCTGGCTCGTCGTCGCCTTCGCGGACGGCCACCTTCGCCTCGCCACTGGTATCGTCGAACACCAGATGCTGGTGCGGGTAGGCCATCTCCACGGCCACGTCGCGCTCCTCGAGCCGGTCCCAGATGTTTGTCTGGACTCCCGAGCGCGCGGTCAATATCTTGTAGGGGCGCTCGACCCAGTAGCGAAGCGTCAGCAACACCCCGTTGTCGCCGAACTCATCGATGTAGCAGGTAGGGCTCGAGGGGTATCGTGCCGAGCCGATGCGGATGTCGGGGCCGCCGCGGATGACCCCTTCCGTCCCCGCGGCGGCCTCCTCGATGAGCGACCGGGCGGCGGCAACGTTGCTTTCGTAGGTCACGAGCACCTGGAGTGAGAGTCGCGCGCGCTGGTCCTCCGCGGAGAGATTGATGACCCGCTTGTCCCGGATCACATCGTTGGGCATCACCAAAAACGTGTTGTCAAGCGTGAATATCTTGGTGTACCGGATGGTGATATCGTCGACGAAGCCGCGGGTGCCGTCGTCGAGTTCGACCATATCCCCGATCTCGTAGGGCTCGTCGGCGAGCAGGAACAGCCCGTTGATGATCGAACCCACCAGCGGCGCGAGCACGATACCCGCGACGGCGGAGAACACCGTCACCGAGAGAACGATGTTGCCCAGTTCGAGGCCGACCAGGCCGGAACCGATGAGGACGAAAAACAGCGTGATGGAGAGCCGGACCACCCGGAGGGCAGTCTGGGCGACGCTCTGACGGCGGAAGCGGCGAGCGATTGGCCGGCCGAGCAGCCGCACGGCGTACCTGGAGACACCGTAGCCGATAGCCGCGAACGCGAGCAGCACGAGGACGCTCCAGGCCGGCGAGTTCCCCCACTGGGGGGCCAGCTGGTTGAACAGGTCGACAACCGAGTCGAGAATGCTGCCGAGACTCTGGAGCGGCAGGAGGCTGCTTGCGGCGCTCGGTTCGTTCACGCTCGTTGCTGTATGCGTCGGGGAAAAAGCGTTACCCTCCGTCGGGCGCGGGGTCGATGACCGCTGTGAAGGCTCCGAGCACCCATTTCACCTGCGCGCCGTCCTCGACGAAGACGACGGTTTGGGGCGGCTGGACGGCTTTCGGACGAACGCGCAGCCCAGCCTCCTCGGCGGCGCTCGCGGCGGTCTCGGGGGCGACCCGAAACTCCACGTAGGCCCGGTCGGGCTGGACGAACACCTCGGCGATGACCTCCTCGGAGCGCCTGTCGAGCACGCGGTAAGCGAGTGCGCCGTCGGGCGTTGGTGTAACCTCGGGGTCGGCGTCGGTCACAGCGAGCGCGTCGTGGGTCTCGCCGCTCTCCAGTTCCGAGGCGAGCAACTCAGCAATCCGATGACCGTCTCGGACTCGGTCGGCAGCCATTAGCGCTCCTCCAGCAGTTTCTCGCGTGCGGCGACGGCAGCTTCACCAACGTCGACGTCCCGCCGTCGGGCATAAACCACGGCGGCGGCCTCGATGGTGAGGCCGAGTTCACGCTGGAGCACGTTGATGCCGGCGACGGCCTCCTGTTTCTCCACGCCCGCGGTGGTCAGCTTCTCGAGGACCTGCTCGAAGGCGCTCTGTTCCCGGAGCACGTCAGCGTCGGGGACGAACTCTTCAGGGATGGTGATTTCTTCGGGGTCGAACTGTGCGACCAGCTTCCCCTCCTCGCGGGCGAGCAGCCCCCGACCCAGCGCCACGTCGACGACGCGCTTGGCTTGGTCGGGGGAGAACCAGTCCCGGTCGAGTGAGAGCGCGACGACGAACTCGCCGTCGCCGAGCTGATCGCGGCCCTCTTGGCGGAACGGGACGGCGACGGTGGCCTCCAAACTCATCGTCGTTTCGAGGGAGTGGACGGGGGGTAAGGGTTGTGCATTGCGTGGTTTGTGCGTGGATTCGTGGCGGGGGAAGCATCGGTTTTGTGAGGATTGACTGCATCGCGAGTGTGCGGTGGCGAGCGTAGCATCGGTTTCGCGAGGATTGACTGCACAGCACCTGCGCAACAGCACCGCGGAGTTCCCAAGGACACGGAGGATCCGCACCGCACCGCGATGGTCTTCCCCACTCCTCCCCACGCGTTAACGAGAGCTATTCTCCCGTAGACGACCACGAACGTCCACGGCGACGGCACTCCTACCGCGGTTGGCGCGAAGCGTTCACGCCCTCGTGGCGTGAATCAGAGCCAGACCATCGGTCTGGCAGGTCGCACGGGCGACTCGTGGGTCGCCCGTGCGACAGCGCGAGGTTCTCGTGAGCAGTGCGGGATCGAAGATCCCGCTAGCAGCCGGCGAAGCCGGCGACGCAGCGAACGAGAGCACGAGAGAGCTTGCTCTGTTGGAGGACGAGCGAGGATTAACCCCGAACGAGTCGGTTGGGGAGGCTTGAAGCCTTGGAGGCGGAAGGTGGGGCTGTACAAGTGGTCATGGGAACTCCGCGGTAGTGGTGCCGGTCGCAGCGGCAGTGCGGTCAATGGCCCTCACAAACTTCCGTTTCCTACGGAACACACATACCCGGGAGTCGAGCACGTGAGAAATGCTCGCTCCGGAGTCGCTGTGTGTTCCTCACGTGGTCGACTCCGCTCGAAGGCGGGCTCGCCTCACGTTCGTTCGGCGAAGCCCACCACCGGAAGCGGAGTCGAACGCTTCAAGTGCTCGCTCGCCATCCTAAGACCTATGCAGGACCAGGGACGCTCCCGACGCAAGCGGACCGGCGGTCGCCGCGTCCGACTCCACAAGAAGAAGCGCCACCAGCTCGGCAACGAGCCGACCGAAACCACCGTGGGTGAGCCGCGATTCCGCGTCGTCGACGCCCGCGGGAACCAGCGGAAGTTCCGCGCGCTTTCGACGAACGTCGCACAGGTCGCCGACGGCGACGAGACCGTCGCGGCCGAAATCGAGGACGTGAGCGAGAACCCCGCGAACGTCAACTACGTCCGCCGAAACATCATCACGAAGGGCGCGGTCATCGAGACCAGCGCGGGCACGGCCCGCGTCACCTCCCGACCCGGCCAGACCGGCCAGGTCAGCGCGGTCGCCATCGACGAGTAAGCTGACTGCGGAGCCAGCGCCGCGGTCGTGGTGTGTGCTCCGTTTTCTGCAGGTCCCGAACTGAGTAGCCGCTGCCTTTTCCTCCCAGTCGGTCGAGGCACGGTTTCTTCATTTAGAACCCGGTCTGAAACGTCCGCTAGGTAGGTCTGCGTAGTGATAGCCAGTAGTGTCACTCGTTTTCGCAGGTCATGGGCGGCGGCATCATACATAAATACTCCGAACACGAACTGTCGCTATGGCATATCAGACCACTATCGGCTGGTCGCTCCTGACGTCGGGCATCGTCAGTATCATTCTCTGGCTGATCCCCGGTGACTCGGTCTGGTGGGGAGCCGGTCTACTCGTCCTCGGACTCGTCATGCTCTACATCCGCCGTGACGATGTCCAGGAGGCTTTCTCCGCACTGAGCTGAGGTTTTACTCGAACAGCGATTCCTGGTAGTGGTGACCTGAAGTGAGCGCTACAGCCTCTGTACGTAGCGATTTTTCAACTCAGTTTCCGGATGCGAATCTGCATACAGAAATCGGATTTCTCCGTACTGCTACGGCGTCGGCGCCGCCTTCTGGAGCGCCGTTTCGGCGATGTTGCCTCCGTAGTCGGCCGCCCGCGAGAGCGAGTCGACGATGAGGCCGAGCATCTGCGCCCGCGCGGGATCGAGTTCCCGAAGCAGTTCATCAATACGCCGGGCGTTACTGTCCAGTTCTCGCACGCGCTTGCGGGCGCCGTTGGCCAGCCGGGTCGCCTCGTCGGCGTCGTCGGCGATCAGCGCGGCCGTCGCGTCCTCGATGACCTCCGCGGCCGCGACCTGCAGCTCTTGGAGCGACTCGACGACCTCATCCGGGGGTGCGCTCTCGAGTTCGAGCGAGAGGTGTGCGATCTTGGTCGCGTGGTCCGCGATGCGCTCGAGCTGGCGGGCGCTAGAGTGATAGTCAAAACAGGTCTCTCGGGGGAGCCCGAGTTCGACCGCGGCCTGTGGGCTGCGGAGCGTCGAGCGGAAGATGCGCGAGACCACCATGTAGAGTCGGTCCACGTCGTCGTCCCGGTGAATCACGTCCCGCGCGAGGTCGGCATCGTTCTCTGCAAGCGCGGTCAGGGCGTCCTCGAGCATCGACGCCGCGATGAGGCGCATCCGGTCGACCGCGTTGTGGACCGACAGCTCCGCGGAGTCGAGCAGGTCCCGGACGACTACGCGGTCACCCGTCTCCTCGAGCACCTCCAGCCCCACGAGCCCTTGGGTCGCCTCTCGGATGGTGCGACGCTGGTCGGTACTGACCCGGTCGGCCCGGAACGTGATGACGTCGAACCCCGAGACGTACATCGTCATCACGACGCGCCGGAGCTCCTCGCCGTTGAGCCCCGCGACGTCGATGCTCCCCTCTGTCCGCTCGTCGTCGGTCGCGGGCGTGAGCACTAGTGAGTCTCCTTCGGGGTGGAAGGCGATGCGGCTCCCGGCTTCGACGTCGTTCTCGGTCGCCCACCCCTTCGGGATGGAAACCGTGAACGTCGAGCCGCCGGTCACCTGCACCTTCCGTGTCTCGGCCATACACTGGGTAGGAGGGGACAGACAGATAAACCCCGGCGATAGCCTATATAGTAGACGAATTTTTGCCCGCAAGACGGTCGAAACCAGTTCCCTCTCAGCTGAGTATGTAGTTCGATTGGAACGAAATTCGGGGTAGCTGGGCCACTTTGCATGGGTACACATCGATAGCACACCAACATCCCGTGTATATTTTTCACATATATAGAGATATATAGCGTTCATAGGAGAGTACTTACGTTCTACCCCGCTTCCTACTGATGATGCCCGAAACCGACGCTGACCTGACTCGGCGGACGTTCCTGGCTGGTGCGGCCACGACGGGTGCGGTGGCCGCGGCCGGCTGTACGAGCAACAACACCAGTACCGAGGGTTCCGACGGCCTCTCGGGCGATATCGGTATCGCCGGGAGTTCGACGGTGTTCCCGCTCTCGGTGGCGATGCGTCGGCGGTTCGTCGAAGCGCACGAAAACGTCGATATCTCGGTCCAGTCGACCGGGAGCGGCGGGGGGTTCGCGAACTACTTCTGCCCTGGTGATACCGACTTCAACAACGCGTCGCGCCCCATCAAACCCAAGGAGGAAGCGCAGTGTTCGGGCAACGACGTCGCCCCAGTCGAACTCAAGGTGGCCACCGACGCGCTGACCGTCGTCGTCAACCCCGAGGCCGACTGGTTCGGCGAGGACGACTGTATCACCGTCGAGGAACTCGAACAGATCTGGTCGGCCGAGAGCAAGCCAACGACGTGGCAGGAGGTCAACAGTGACTGGCCCGACGAGGAGATCGAACTGTTCGGGCCGACCGACGCTTCCGGCACGTTCGACTACTTCAAAGAGGTCATTCTGGGCGAGGAGACTGCCCACCGAACTGACTACCAGTCCACCGAACAGGACAACCAGATCATCAACGGCGTCAACCGCAGCCAGTACGCCATCGGCTACCTCGGCTTCGCCTACTACTCCGAAAACACCGACCAGGTGACCGCGCTGGCCGTCGATAACGGCGACGGCTGTGTGAAGCCCAGCCTTGAAACCGCAAAGAACGGAGAGTACGCGCCGCTCTCGCGCCCGCTGTTCACCTACGTCGCTCAGTCCTCGCTGGCGAAGGACCAGGTCGCGGAGTTCGCGAAGTTCTGGGTGGAAAACACCACCAACCAGGAGATCGTCGCTGGTGACGTGGGATACGTCCCCAACTCCGAGTCGGAGATGGAAGACGCGATGAGCACGCTCGAGGACGCCATCGAGGCCGCCTCGAACTGATTTCTGCCGCGCAGCCGCAACGAAGCGCTTTTTCCACGATACACCGATGATACACTCACAATGAGCGGGGACCGGTCCACGGAGGGGCTGACACGCCGGACCGAGAACTCCTCGCGCGAGCTGCTCGCGCGGGCGTTCTTCTTCGGCTGTGCGGCACTGTCCGTGGTCACCACGCTGAGTATCGTTGTCCTGCTGGTGTACGAGGCAGCGAAGTTCTTCACCGTTACTGCCCCATTAGTGGGTGTGGCCGGCGAGACTGCCACGATTACCGAGTTCCTCACGGGTGCGGAGTGGGGGCTCCAGGGACCGAACCTCGGGGTCGCACCGCTGGTCGCGGTGACGGTGATGGTGACGCTGGGCTCGGGGCTCATCGCCATCCCGCTGGGGGTGGCGACGGCGCTCTATCTCAGCGAGTACGCCAGCCCCCGTGCGCGCTCGTATCTCAAGCCCGCACTCGAAGTGCTCGCGGGTGTCCCCTCCATCATCTACGGCATCTTTGCGGTGGCGTACATCACCCCTGCGCTCTCGACGTTCTTCCCCGAAATCGGCTTCTTCAACGTCGCGTCGGCCTGCGTCGTCGTCGGAATTATGATTCTGCCCATGGTTGCGTCCGTCAGTGAGGACGCCATGAGCGCCGTGCCGGACGACCTTCGACAGGCTGGATACGGGATGGGAGCCACCAAGTACGACGTCTCGGTTGGTGTCGTCGTCCCCGCGGCGCTGTCGGGTATCATCTCTTCGTTCATCCTCGCGCTCTCGCGAGCCATCGGCGAGACGATGGCCGTAACACTGGCGGGCGGCTCGCTGGCCCGGGAGTTCGACCCGGCGAGTATTGGCTCCTACCTCAGCCTGTTCGACCCCGAGAGCTACCTCGAACCGGGGATGACGATGACTGCGGCGATGATTCAACTGCTCACTGGCGACATCACTGGCGGGGGGCTGGCCTACCGCAGCCTGTTCGCGGTCGGACTGGTCCTGTTCATCATCACGCTGGTGATGAACATTCTGAGTGATGCGATCGCCCGCCGGTACAAGGAGGCGTACGAATAATGGCGACCGACACTGCCTCCGAGTTCGGCGAGGTCAGCCGTCGCGTGGGGATCGCCTTCCGCTACCTGCTGCTCGCCTCCACGCTCGTGGGGATCGTCACCCTCGGCTTCCTGCTGCTCTACGTCTTCAACGACGCCATCCAGCCACTGTCGGCCGACCCCGGCTGGCATCTCACCTTCCTGCTGACGCTCGTCCTGCCGGGGCTCGCGACCGGCTGGTGGTGTCTCCAGCGGGGCTACGCGACGTTCACCACTGGACTGGTCGGCTTTTTCCTCCCGGTGCTTGCGTCGCTCTACTCCGGTGCCATCGCGGCGCTGTTCATCGACGTCATCCCGACGCTGGTCTGGCTCGCCTTCGTCGTCGCCTTCGCGGTGCCCGTCGGTGTGTTCGCCGTCCTGCAGCGGCCGACTGTCGACCTTCCGTTCCTGGCGAACGTTGCGCTGGTTGGCGGGTCGGCGATTGGCTCGCTGCTGGTCCTTCCCGGCCTGATTCAGGGGCTCCCGACAGTTCCCTCGGGCTGGGTTGTGCTCCTGATGACGCTCGGCCTCCCGGCCGGACTGCTGCTGGCCCGCAACCTGGGTGGCCGCTGGGGGCAACGCGAGGGTCGGATCGCCGGCATCGCTGCCTTCCTGGCTGCTGGCGCCGCTGGCCCGCTGGGGACCGCGACTGGCTTCGGGGCGATTCCGGCAGTTGTGCTCACGCTCTTTGCTGGCGTCCCGACGGCGCTTTACGTCGCTATCGTGGTGAAAGAGCGCCCCGAGGAGCGCCACGGGCTGTTGCTCCCGGCGGTGCTCATCGGCGGCTCACTGCTTGGCGCGGCCCTCGTCTCGGCGGTCGGCTTCGCTGGACCCGAATCGTGGGTCGACTGGTCGTTCCTGACTAGCACCGTCCAGAGCGGCGACGCCCGCAGTGTGGGCATTTACCCCGGTATCGTCGGAACCGTGCTCCTGATGTTCATCGTTGCCGCCGTCTCGTTCCCTGTCGGCGTTGGTGCCGCCGTCTACCTAGAGGAGTACGCCCCCAACAACACGTTTACCCGAATCGTTGACGTGAACATCAGCAACCTCGCGGGTGTCCCCTCCGTGGTGTACGGCCTGCTCGGGCTGGGGCTGTTCGTGCGCTACGGTGGGGCGCGCTCGGGGACGCTGCTCGTGGCGGGGGCAACCCTCGCGTTGCTCATCCTCCCCATCATCATCATCTCGACGCGGGAGGCTATCCGTTCGGTCCCGGACTCGATGCGGCAGG
>Ga0306890_100054_pt1 | contig 61529 bp, 46 predicted proteins | sample AntDeeMetagen192_FD_190449 | JGI IMG/M metagenome (GOLD analysis project Ga0306890, IMG submission 190449) | Saline lake microbial communities from Deep lake, Antarctica - Metagenome #192 (v2) (version 2) | ecosystem: Environmental > Aquatic > Non-marine Saline and Alkaline > Saline | place...
CGGCGAACTCCTCGATTCAGCCGAGCGCGTCGCGGCCGAGGCCGACCTGACTGAAGACGACGCTGTCGGCTTCCGTGGCTCGCTTGCTGACCCGGCGGTGGTGGCTGCAGCGCTCGCGCCGCTCGTTAGTTGTAGCTGTCTGGTGCTCGATGGCGAGTCCTCAAGAGCCGTCGACGGGGAAGTCAGCGAGCTGTCGTTCTCTTAGCGGGCGTTCCGGATTTCCTCGAGCGCGCTCGGGTTCTCCATCGAGGAGAGGTCGCCCGGGTCCTTGCCCTGGTGGACCGCGGCGATGGCCCGCCGGATGACCTTCCCCGACTGGGTTTTGGGGAACTCCGAGACGAATCGGATCTCGCGAGGGCGAAACGGCTTGCCGTGTTCCTGTCCGACCAGCGTCCGGAGCTCCTCTCGGAGTTCGTCGCTCGGGTCGAGCCCGCTCTCGAGGACGACATAGGCCACGACTGCTGTTCCGGTTGTCTCGTCGTCAACGCCGACCGCGGCGGCCTGATTCACGCTATCGTGTTCGGCCAACACACCCTCGATTTCGGCGGGGCCGACCTTCCGGCCCGCCACGTTCAACGCGTCGTCCGCGCGGCCGTGGAGGAACCAGAAGCCGTCCTCGTCCTTCTGGGCGAAATCACCGTGGTCCCAGAGGTCCTCCCACGTGGACCAGTACTCCTCGAGATAGCGCTCGTCGCCCGACCAGAGGCTCTTAGTCATCGATGGACAGGAGTCCCGCGCGACGAGGTAGCCCCGTTCGTGTTTCTCCGTCACCGAGTTCCCGGCCGAATCAACGATGTCGATATCCATCCCGAGCCCCGGCCCGCCGAGCGTGCCCGGCTTGAGGTCGTTGATGGGCATCGGCATCAGGAAGCAGCCACAAATTTCGGTCCCGCCGGAGATGTTGATGATTGGGCACTCCTCGTTGCCAATTTCCTCGTAGTACCACTGCCAGGATTCGGGGTCCCACGGCTCGCCGGTAGAGCCGAGGAGACGTAGGCTGGAGAGGTCGTACTGCTTGACCACCTCGTCGCCGTGCTTGCGCAGCGCGCGAATGGCTGTCGGTGAGACGCCGAAGGTCGTGATGAGATGGCGCTCGATCATCTCCCAAAATCGGCCGGGGTTTGGGTAGTCAGGCGCGCCCTCATACATGAACGTCGTGCCGCCGAAGTGGTGGTTGCCGATGAGCGTCCACGGGCCCATCATCCAGCCGATGTCGCTGACCCAGAAAAAGCGGTCACCGGGCTTCTGGTCGAAGCCGAAGTGAATCTCTTTGGCACACTGGGCCAGCACACCAGCGTGGGTGTGAACGATACCTTTCGGCTCACCCGTCGTGCCCGAGGAGTAGAGCAGCATCGACTCCTGGTCGGCGGGCAGTGATTTGGTTTCGTACTCGCTCTCTTGACTCTCGACGACCTCGCCCCACCACTCGTCGCGTTCGTCGCTCCACGGCACGTCGACCTCGTCACTCTCCGTGTCTCCGCGGGTCGCTTCGCCCCCCGCTCCGTTCGAGGCGCTCCGCGCCTCGGTCCCAATCCGGTCGTAGACAACGGTGTGCTCGACGTGGCCAGCCTCCTCGATTGCGTCGTCGGCAGTGCCCTTCAGAGAAATGGCGCTGCCGCGTCGGTAGAAGCCGTCGCCGGTGAACAGCACGGATGGCTCGGCGTCGTCGATGCGGGTCGCGGTCGCCTCGACGCCGAAGCCAGAGAAGATGGGGACAGCGATGGCGCCGACCTTGAAGCAGCCGTAGAGAATCGAGATGACTTCTGGCACCATCGGCATGTAGAGCGCGACGGTGTCGCCGGTCTCGATGCCGACGGATTCGAGGTAGTTAGCGACGCGGTTCGCCTGCCGGTGGAGTTCGTGGAAGGTGCGTTCGCGGACGACGCCGTCCTCACCCTCCCAGATGCAAGCCACCTTATTGCGGTCGCCGTTCTCGAGGGCGGCGTGGCGGTCCAGCGTGTTGTGGGCGATGTTTATCTTGCCGCCTGGGTACCAGTCGGTGAACTGTGGGCCGTGGGTGTCGTCTCGAACCTCGTCATAGCCCTCGTAGAAGTCGATATCGAGGTAGTCGACGAGTTCGTCCCAGAACCAATCGACGCCCGAGTCGGGTTCCCCCGGAACCTCGCTGGTTGTGCGTTCGATCAGTTCGTCGTAGTCGTCGATGTCGTACGTCTGCATGAACTCCCAGACGTTGGTCGACTCCACGAACGCCTGACTGGGTTCGTGGGCGACCTCGAACTCGCTCGCGTCCATGTGTTGGCGTTCCGGCGGAGAGGGGAAGTAACTTACTCGACGACCTTTTGCTGCGGTCGGCGCCTTCGAGAGAGCAGTGCTCTCTCGTGCACCTGCTCACTTCGTTCGCTCGCGGGGAGTACGTTATGAGCCTCGCCAGTTCTCCCCCAACAGCCCGTAGTGAATCGTGTCGACGTACTCGCTGTCGATGAAGCGCTCGCGGCGAATGCGTCCCTCCTCCTCGAACCCCAGCGACTCCAGCAGACCGCGAGAGGCGCCGTTGAACTCGTAAGCGATAGCGCCAGCCGCGGGATGGTCGTAGGTGACGAAGGTGTAGTCGACGAGCAAGGCCACCGCCTCCGTGCCGTACCCCTCGCCATGGAACTCCGGGGCCAGCCTCCTCTCTGTCGGGACAGACGAGAAACTGGTCGTCGTCCTCCGTTTCGGCCACGTCCCCGAGTTCGCTGCGGCTCGGAACCGAGTTCCCGATGGGGATCCTGATTCCGGGGTTTGCGGAAGCGCGCTGGCACAACGCACGGTCCTGCGCCTCCACGGTACGAAGCATGACTCGCTCGCATTCGCGACGACTGCGCCGGGCATATCCGTTCGCCCGTCGGGTTCAGGATGAGTTTTTGCGACGGGTGCAGGAGGATATAGTAGAAATTGTGAAAATTTTTCACACTGCAGCCGGTCTAAACGCTCCCCAGTGATTGATTACCGCAAAAAGGAAGTCGGAGGGTTCAGTCGTCGTCCGCCGCAGTGGCTTCCGCTTCCTCTGTGTTTTCGGCTTCTTCGGCTTCTTCGTCAGCTTCCATCCGTTCAGCTTCGATAACGTCCACGGCGGCGACCCGGTCGCCGTCGTCGACACGCATCACGATGACGCCCATCGTGTTCCGCCCGACGATGGAGAGATCCTCCACGGGCGACCGCATAATCTGGCCCTCCTCGCTCATCATCACGAGGTGGTCGCCCGGCCCGACCGCCTCCAGGGCGGAGACGGGACCGTTGCGCTCGTTGGTCTTGATGTCGATGAGCCCCTTCCCGTTCCGGGACTGGGTGCGGTAGGCGTCGAGGTTCGAGCGTTTCCCGTAGCCGTTCTCCGTCACCGTCAGCAGCCAAGAGTTGTGTCTCTCGTCGATACCTGCGACGGCGGCCACCTCGTCGTCCTCGAGCTTGACACCGCGGACGCCGCGGGCGGTCCGGCCCATCGCGCGGGCCTCAGCCTCGTCGAATCGGATGGACATCCCGCCTTTCGTGGCGATGACGACGTCCTGGGTGCCGTCCGTGACCTCCACGTCGGCCAGCGAGTCGCCGTCCTCCAGTCGGATGGCCCGAATCCCCGTCGAGAGGATGTTCTGGAACTCCGAGACGCCCGTCCGCTTGATGTAGCCGTCGCGGGTCACCATCGTGAGGAACTGGTCATCCTCAGCACCCTCCTCGACTTCGATGTCGGCCGTGTTGACGACGGCCTCCAGTTGCTCGCCCTCGTCGAGGTCGAGCAGATTGACGGCGGATTTTCCCCGCGCCGTCCTGGACATTTCCGGCACCTGGTAGGTTTTGAGCTCGTAGACCTGCCCGTGGTTGGTGAAACAGAGCAGGTAGTCGTGGCTGTTGGCCACGAACACAGAGGCGACGGAGTCGCCCTCCTTGAGGTCGGTGCCGATGATGCCCTTCCCACCACGGTTCTGGGCGCGGAACGCAGAGAGCTCCATCCGCTTGATGTAGTCGTCCTCGGTCATGACGACGACCTGTTCGGACTCCGGAATCAGGTCCTCGTGGGTGACCGAGCCCGTGTCGGCGATGAAGGAGGTACGGCGTTCGTCGCCGTACTCCTCGGCGACGGCTTCGAGTTCCTCGATGATGACCGCGTCGAGCTCCTCAGCTGAGCCGAGAATACTCTCGAGGCGCTCGATTTCGGCCTGCACGTCGTCGTACTCGTCCTCAATCGCCTCGACCTCCATCGAGGTCAACGAACCGAGCTGCATCCGGACGATGTGGGCGGCCTGCTCCTCGCTGAAGCCCCACATCTCCCGTAGGGCTGCTTTTGCAGCGTCCCGGTCTTCGCTGTTGCGGATTGCCTCGACCACGTCCTCAGCGTTCTCGAGGGCCTTCAGCCGGCCTTCGAGGATGTGCGCGCGGTCCTCGGCCTCACCGAGATCGAACTCGCTGCGCCGGCGGACGACTTCGCGACGGTGCTTGACGTACTCCTCCAGGGTCTCCTTGAGGGTGAGCACCTTCGGCTGGCCGTCGACCAGCGAGAGGTTGATGACGCCGAAGGTGATCTCGAGGTGCGACTCGAGCAGCTGGTTTTTCACCACGTCCACCATCGCGTTGCGCTTGAGCTCGATCACGATACGGATCCCATCGCGGTCGGACTCATCGCGCAGGTCCCGAATCCCCTCGATAGCGCCCTCCTTTACGTCCTCGGCGATGTGCTCGACGAGGCGGGCTTTGTTCTCCTGATAAGGGAGTTCGGTGATGATGATCTTGCCTTCTTCCTCGAACGTCTCGAACTCCGCGCGGAGACGCAGCCGACCGCGACCGGTCTTGTACGCCTTGTGGACGCCGTTGCGGCCGACGATGTTCGCGGCTGTCGGGAAGTCCGGTCCCTTGACGTGCTCCATCAGGTCCTCGATGGTCGCGTCCGGGTTCTCGATGAGCTCGATGGTGGCCTTCGTCACCTCACGGAGGTTGTGCGGCGGGATGTTGGTCGACATCCCAACGGCGATACCGGAACTGCCGTTGACCAGCAGGTTCGGGAACGCCGACGGGAGCACGTCGGGCTCCTGCAGGCGGTCGTCGTAGTTGCCCGAGAAGTCGACGGTGTCCTTCTCGATATCGTCGAGCAGCTCCTCGGCGATGGGGGCCATCCGGGCCTCCGTGTACCGCATCGCCGCCGGCGGGTCGCCGTCGACGGAGCCGAAGTTCCCCTGGCCGTCGATCAGCGGCGCGCGCATGGAGAAGTCCTGGGCCATCCGGGCCAGCGCGTCGTAGATGGCGGAGTCGCCGTGGGGGTGGTAGTCCCCCATGGTGGTCCCGACGATGGAGGAGGACTTGCGGTGGCCGGACCCGGAGGTCAGGCCGTCTTCGTGCATCGCATAGAGGATGCGGCGGTGGACCGGTTTCAGCCCGTCTCGCACGTCCGGCAGCGCCCGACCCGCGATGACCGACATCGCGTAGTCGATGTAGGACTGCTCCATCTCGTCCTCGATACGGACGTGTTCGATGCGTTTAGCGATGTCCTGGCTCTCGTCGTCCGGTAGATCCGTACTCATATATCCACCCACTCAGCGTCCTCGGCGTGGTCCTTAATGAACTGCTTGCGCGGCCCGACGGCGTCGCCCATCAGCACCGAGAACATCTTGTCTGCGGCGGCGGCGTCATCGAGCGTCACCTGCTTCAGCACTCTGTTTTTGGGGTTCATCGTCGTCTCCCAGAGCTGTTCGGGGTTCATCTCCCCGAGCCCCTTGAACCGCTGGACCTGCGAGGGGTTGCCGTCACAGACCTCCTCGACCACGCGGTCGCGCTCTGCCTCGTCCATCACGTCGTAAGTCTCGCCACGGTAGCGGACCCGGTAGAGCGGCGGCTTGGTCGCGTAGACGTAGCCCGCCTCGATGAGCGGCTTCATATACCGGTAGAGGAAAGTGAGAAGTAGCGTCCGGATGTGGGCGCCGTCGACGTCGGCGTCGGTCGCCATGATGATCTTCTCGTAGCGGGCCTCCTCGATGTCGAACTCGTCGCCGATTCCCGTCCCGATGGCGGTGATGAGTGCACGGATCTCGTTGTTCTCGAGCACCCGGTCAAGCCGGTGTTTCTCGACATTGAGGATCTTCCCCTTCAGGGGAAGGACGGCCTGGAACTCGGAGTTCCGGGCCTGTTTGGCGCTATTGTGGACGAACACCCCGGATTCGAGGCCGAAGTTATGGGTTCCCGGCACCTCGATGTCGTACACGTCTGCGGTCTCATCGAGTCGTTCGACGGAGGTGACAGAGTGGTTGTGCGCTGAGACCGCTTCACGGAGCGCGCTCTCGTCCTCGAAGAACTTCTCGATGGTCGTCTCCTTTGTGAGGACGTTTGGGTCAGCGTTCTTCCGCCGCCGCTCGTCGAACTCGTCGAGATCGCCTTCCGCTTCCAGCACCTCCTTCATGAAGGGGATGGTGTTCTCGTAGTACGTTTCGTTGTACGCCTCCATCCGGTTCTCGCGGAACTCCTCGTCCCATTGTTCGGTCTTCCGACTCCGCCACTCCCGCAGTTCCTCGTCGTCCCACTGCTCCTTGGCTTCCTCTCGACGGGATTCGATTGCTTCGGGGTTGTCCTCGTAGTACTGTTCGACTCGCTCGGACTGCTCCTCGCGGTGCTGCTCGTTCGCCCAGTACTCGCGTGCCTCCTTCGTGAGACGCTCTCTCACTCGCCGCCTGTACTCGGGATTGTTCTCGTAGAACTCCCGCCAGGCATCCTGCATGAACTGCGCGTACTCCTCGTCGTCCCACTGCTCTTTGGCCTGTTCCCGAAGGATTTCGACCGTCCCTTCCTGCTGCATCCGCTCGCTCATCATCTCCCGGAACTCGGCGGTACTGTGTAGCTCGCGGAGTTTCTCCTGAACCGCTTCGGTGTGGAGGGTTTCGGCTGCATGCTCCCGGTGCAGTTCGAGATGCTCCTCCTTCGGGAGGCGCTCGATATTGTCCGGGCGGTTGTTCCGTTTGTCGAAATCGACGTGGTGTTTGTGATCACCGTCGTCGGCGTCGTAGCACCCGGCTTCGATGTTGTATCGGTCAGCCAGAAGGTGAGTGAACTCCCAGAAATTGCGTGTGTTCGGCTGTCGAACCATCTCGTAGCCGTCTATCGTTATTTCCGGTTCCGCGGTGTCGGATATCTTCCGGTAGAGCGGCATCAGCGATTGGCCGTCGTCGAGGTCTGCTGCCTCGCAGTAGCTGCCGTCCCGACGCATGAACTCGTGGTCCGGGGTACACTTGATGCGCTCGCCGTTGTCGAGGGTTACTGCCACGAGTTCCGCCTCTTCTTTCGTGACGCGCGGGCTCTCGATCCGTTCGACCCCGATACTGCCGTCGTCTTTCACCGTGTAGCAGTAGTGTGACTCACCGTTCTCCCGTTCCTCGACTAGTTCCTCGAAGGTGATGGAGCGTCCGGAAGCCAGCGCCACTTCTGTATCACCAGTAAAGCAACCGCCGGCGCTGTCACCTTCCACCACGAACAGCTCGGCCTCGCCGGGGTCGCGGCTCTGACAGTCCGCGAGCTTGCCGGGGAGGGCTGTCGACTCGAGTGCGGACTTCCGGCGAGTCAGTTCTTCGGCCTTCTTCGCTGCCTGCCGAGCTTTCGCAGCCTCGGCAGCCTTGGCGACCAGCTGTCGGGCGGTGTCGGGGTTTTCCTCGAAATACGTGCCGATCCCTTCGTGGACGGCACTTTCGACGACGCCTCGGACCTCGCTGTTGGCCAGCTTGGTCTTGGTCTGGCCCTCGAACTGGGGGTCGGGATGTTTGATCGAGACGACGGCGGTGAGTCCCTCACGCACGTCCTCGCCCGTGAGGTTCCCGTCCACGTCGCCGGCCAACCCTTCGCTGTTGGCGTACTCGTTGACGACTCGCGTGAGTGCGGTTTTGAACCCGGTGAGGTGGGTCCCGCCTTCGCGGGTGTTGATGTTGTTTGCAAAGGAGTGGACCGAGCCCTGGAGTTCGTCGGTGGCCTGCATCGCGATTTCGACCTGGACACCATCCTCCTCGTCCTCGAAGTAGACGACGTCCTGGTGGAGCGGGCTCTTGGTCTCGTTGAGGTAGCGAACGAACGCTCGGATGCCGCCCTCGAACTGGAAGACCTGCCGGCGAATTTCCCCATCCTCGTCCTCCTCGCGTTCGTCCGCCAGTTCGATGCGGACACCGCTGTTGAGGAAGGCGAGTTCACGGAGTCGGCTCTCCAGCGTGGTGAACTCGTACTCGGTGGCCTCGAATATCTCCTCGTCGGGCCAGAACCGGATGGTGGTCCCCGTCCCCTCCTCAGGGTTAAGCTCGCGGACCTTCTCCATATCGCCGACGGGTTCGCCCTGGTGGAACTCGTGGCGCCAGAGGGCGCCGTCGCGGCGCACCTCGGCGGTCAGGCGCGAAGCCAGCGCGTTGACCACGCTGACCCCGACGCCGTGGAGGCCGCCGGAAACCTGGTAGGATTTGCTGTCGAACTTCCCGCCAGCGTGGAGGGCGGTCATGATGACCTCGAGGGCGGGGCGGTCGTACTCCTCGTGAGTGTCGACGGGGATCCCGCGACCGTCGTCCGTGACGGAGACGGAGCCGTCGTCGTGAATCGTGACCTCGATGCGGTCGCAGTGACCGGCGAGGGCTTCGTCGATCGCGTTGTCGACGACCTCGTAGACGAGATGGTGGAGCCCACGGCCGTCGGTGGACCCGATATACATGGCCGGGCGTTTGCGGACGGCTTGGAGCCCCTCCAGAACCTGGATTTGGCCCGCGCCGTATTCGGCGTTCTCTTCTGACATAGAGCGTGCCCCAAGGTAGGCGGGCCCCACCGATAAAGGGTCCGCACGCGCGGGCGCGCTCGCGAATCAAAAGTCGCCTACGCCGGAGGGAAGTTACCGTTCGCCAAAGCGGAGTTCGGATGAAAGAAAACCTGTTTTCTGCCCCGGTTCGACCCACCGTTAGTAGGTGCATTCCAGCCCCGCGCGAGTCCCCTAGGGTGCTCACCAAGCAGAGTGCTCACGAAGCCGCCTCCAAGACAGTCCAGCACCGACCAGTAAGTGACTCCTACCCGTGATGGCCCGGGAATTTCAGTTCCACCATGCTACGAAAGGGACTTTAAGCGGTCGCCGGGTAGCCAACGTACAGAATGACCTCGCAGCAGACGACACTTGGCGAAGGCTCTGCGACGGCCGAAGAGTTGGCCGAGGGCCAACGCGAGATTTCCATCGCCGAGTTCTTTGAGAAGAACAAACATATGCTCGGGTTTGACTCGGGCGCCCGCGGGCTGGTGACTGCGGTGAAAGAGGCCGTCGACAACGCCCTCGACGCCACCGAAGAGGCAGGCTTCCGACCCGACATCTACGTCGAAATCCGCGAGGTCGGCGACTACTACCGCCTCGTCATCGAGGACAACGGTCCAGGAATCACCAAGGAACAGCTACCGAAAGTGTTCGGGAAACTGCTCTATGGCTCCCGGTTCCACGCTCGTGAGCAGTCGCTCACCCCCGACCAGCGACTACTCGTCCGAAGAAACGGCGAGATAGAGTTCCTTCCCATCGGCGTCATCTGTGACGCCTATCTCCCGGAAGATGGGGCGGCGACAGCCCGTGTCCCGGACGACATCGACGTTCCGTCGTTCACCCGGGACGACCATCAACTCACGTGGCAGTCCCTAACCCATGCGATCCGCCACGAAACCGACGAACGGACCTACGAAATCTCAACCGAGCGCGGCCGTAGCGTCGAGGTTACGGGGAACCACAGTGTGTTCGGCGTCACGAGTCGTGGAGAAACGGAGGAACTGAAGGCTGGGGAGCTCGAACCCGGTGACCATATCCTCGCACCCCGTCGCCTTCCGCGAGCCGGCGAGGCGGTGGAGGAGGTGAACCTCCTCGACTACATCACACCGGAACAGGTCGAGGACCGACGGCTCTACGTCTCCGGGTTCGACCGGGAGCAGCTGGAGCAGCTAAAAACCGGGGAGATAGTTCGGAAGAAGCCGTCCCCCGATAGCGACCGAAAGCGGTCCTACTACCGGTACGACGGCGTGGAGATCCTCAAGGACAGTTTGGAGACGAACTACCTCGAGAAGGGGTATCTCCCGGCGGAGAAAGTGCTCGAACTCGGTTGGGAGGGGATCGCGGCCGACTGCACCTTCAGGACGTACCAGGTCGGCGGCGACGAGACGACGATGCCAATCTCAGTTCCGGTTGACGACTCGTTCCTCGAGCTGCTCGCCCACTACATCTCGGAGGGACATGTCGGCGACCGACAGGTCGGGTTCACGTTCGGCTCCCACGAGTCTGCGCTCATCGGGGCGACCGAGCAGGCCGTCGCGGCAGTGACCGGTTCGTCGACGACGGTCGAACGTGAGCGCAGTTCGACCCGCGTGGAAGCGTTTGGCTCGCCCCTGGCGATGTTTTTGGGTTCCGCCTGTGGAATCACCTCGACGGAGAAGCGCGTGCCGAATTTCGTGTTCGGGCTCCCGGCAGAACAGCAGAAGACGTTCATCGCTGCCCTTTATCAGGGTGATGGCTCCGAGTCCCACCCCAGCACCGAACTCTCGCATACGACGACCAGCGAGAGCCTCGCCCGGCAGCTTTCTGCGCTCTGGAACATGCAGGGAGTGGTCGCAACGACCGAAACCATCGAGAACCCGACTGGCTACGCCGACGATCCGTCGACGGTCTACCGGACGACGGTGTTCGGCGAGGACGTCGAACTCGCAGGCGTGTTCTCAAGGGGGATGGACACCTCTCAACAGGGGTACAAACGCGTTCCAACGGCACTCCTCGACGATATCCGGGTCGGCCCCGCGAACGCGAAGACTGTCCCCGATACAGTTCCCGGACTGTTGATGGGTGCGGGGATCGGTTCGAGTCTCGACCACGCGACGGAGTACCAGTCACTCATTGAGGACGCTCTCGACGGGGAATACGCCGAGGGGCCACGCTACGTCCACAACCTGAAAGAGAAGGGATTGCTGGATGAGGACCACCAGCCGACGACCGAACTGGAAGCCCTCTGGGAGTCGATACAGCAGCTCCAGGGCCTTACCGAGTCGGATATGTGTCTGCTCGAGGTGACCGACGTTACCGAAACGGAACCTCCGGGGTACGTCTACGACGTGTCGGTTCCTGGCGCGAACGGGGACGACGAGAACTTCGTCGTCGCCAATGAGGGCGCACTCAGCGTAAAAAACAGCCGCGGTCAGCAGGGGATCGGCATCTCCGCGGCCGTGCTCTACTCCCAACTCACCTCCGGGAAACCCGCGAAAATCACCTCCCGAACCGAGGGGAGTACCGAGGCCCAGTATTTCGAGCTCATCATCGACACCGACACCAACGAGCCCGAAATCAAGCGCGAGAACACCACCACCTGGGACCGCAGTCACGGCACCCGCATCGAACTCGAGATGGAGGCCAACATGCGGGCCCGCCAGCAGCTGCACGACTACATCAAACACACCGCGGTCGTCAACCCCCACGCCCGAATCGAACTCCGTGAGCCAGGGATGGCGGAGCCGCTGAAGTTCGAGCGCGGGACTGATCAACTCCCTGCCGAGACCAAGGAAATCCGACCCCACCCCCACGGCGTCGAACTGGGGACGCTCATCAAGATGCTGTCGGCCACGGACTCCTACTCCGTCTCGGGGTTCATGCAAAATGAGTTCACCCGGGTCGGAAAGAAGACCGCCGACAGCGTCCTGAACGAGTTCCGCGACCTGTACTTTGGCCGGGAGCTCGGGTGGCCTGCGGACACGGAAGCCGCAGACGCTATCGAGGCCGCGATCCGTGACGCCGTTACCAACAAAGGGGCCGAGGCGACCGACGCATTCGCGGACCGCGTCGTCAACAGCCTCTCAAGCCGCGAGCGCACCACCTACAGCCACCTCGTGGATATCGTCGACACCGTGGCCGACGAAGTCGGCAACGAGACGGGCAAAACGTTCGGCGCGACCGTTCGCGAGAACGCCGTCGAAGCCGCGTGGACGGAGCTTACTGCGTTCGACCGAGAGAACGAGCGCGACCGCCTGACGACGACACTGTACAGCCTGGTCGACGACGCCACCTCGAAACGGAAGGACGACGCGGCAGTTCACGGCCTCGCCGAGCGATTGGCCGAAGGACTGGCCGCGGGAGGAGACGAAGAACTACCCAACCGGATGCGGCTGACCCACTCGGAGATCAACACGCTGATCGACGAGAAGGCTGACGCCACCGAGGAGTACGACGACGAGACGTTCGGCGAGACCGCTCGTGAGAACATCGTCGAGGAACTCTGGCGCCGGATGGAGACGGTTCCGGACGACCCGCCGGACGTGAAGGCTGTTGCCGGCAGCCGGGACACCGCCTCGAAGCTGTTGACGGCGATGCGGGAAACGGATATCCTCTCGCCGCCAACAGACTGTCTGGCCCCCATCACGGCCGAACTCGTCGAGGCTGGCCTCCGAAAAGAGTACGACGCAGACTTCTACTCGGCGGCGACCCGCGACGCCGAAGTGCACGGGGGCGACCCGTTCGTCGTCGAGGCCGGCATCGCCTACGGCGGCGAACTCGAAGCGGGCGGCCCTATCGACCTCATGCGCTTTGCCAACCGTGTCCCGCTGGTCTACCAGCGCGGCGCCTGTGCCATCACGGACGTGGTCAAACAGATCGGTTGGCGAAACTACGGGCTTGACCAGCCCGGCGGCTCCGGGATGCCCTCGGGGCCGGCCGTGCTGATGGTCCACGTCGCCTCCACCAACGTGCCGTTCACCAGCGAATCGAAGGACGCGCTGGCGAACATCCCCGAAATCGAGGACGAGATTGAACTCGCCATCCGCGAGGCCGCCCGCGAACTCAAATCCTACCTCAACAAGCGCCGGTCGATGGCTAAGCGCCGCGAGAAACAGGACGTGCTCGGGCGCATCCTGCCTCAGATGGCCGAGAAAGTCGCCCAGGTCACGGGCCGCCAGTACCCCGACATCGACGGCGCCATGGCCCGCATCATGAACAACGTCGGCGTCGACCGCGTGCGTGACGGCGACTCGGTCAAACTCACGGTCGAGAACCACTCCGACCGCAACGAAACGCCCGACATCACGGAGATCGTCACTGCCAAACCGGGCGACGTGCCCGCCGAGGCGACCGCTATCGAGATGGACGACGAGTGGTTCATCAAGTGGTCGCCGACGGTCGAATCCGGCGAGACAGAGACCCTTTCATACAGCCTGTCGACTGACGCCGACGCCTCCGTCAACGTGGACGGCGTCGACGACGAGAAACTCACGGTGAACGCCTAATGTCCAGTCAACCCAACCCAAGCGACGAGGCGGCCCGGGAACAGCTCATCGAACTGGCCGCCGAGTTCTACGACCAGTTCGCGGCCGGCGAGATCCCCCACATGGAGCTGCCGACCCGGACGAAGAGCAACATCGAGTACGACCCGGAAAAGAAGGTCTGGGTCTACGGCGACCGCACCTCCAATCGCTCGGCCAACTCGGTGGGCGGAGCCCGAAAGCTTCTGAAGGCCGCCTACACCATCGAGTTCCTCGCGAACCAACTGGACGAGGACCGCTCTTCCACCCTGCGTGAACTCTACTACCTCTCGGAGTCTTGGGACAACGAGGAGGCCCAATTCAGCGGACAGGACGAATCCAACAGCCTCGTCGAAGACCTCGAAATTGTCACGGGCGTCACCCGTGAGGACCTCCATATGCGCCCGGAGGAGTCCGGTGCGACCCTGATGGGCCCGCTCGAACTCCGCGAACAGACTCGCCGGGGCGAGCGCGAAATCCACTGCCAGAAAGACGTGGGCGAAGGCGGGTATCAGATTCCCAACAACCCAGACACTATCGAGTTCCTCGACCACGAGATTGATTTCGTCATGTGCGTCGAGACCGGTGGGATGCGCGACCGCCTCATCGAGAACGGCTTCGACGACGAGCACAACTGTCTCGTCGTCCACCTCAAAGGCCAGCCCGCACGGGCGACCCGACGTATTATCAAGCGCCTCCACGACGAACTCGACCTGCCGGTGCTGGTCTTCTGTGACGGTGACCCGTGGTCCTACCGCATCTACGGCTCGGTCGCGTACGGCTCCATCAAATCCGCCCACCTCTCAGAGTATCTGGCGACGCCCGGGGCCGACTACGTCGGCATCCGACCACAGGACATCGTCGACTACGACCTGCCGACGGACCCGCTCGCGGATTCAGACATCAACGCACTGGAGTCGGAGCTCTCAGACCCCCGCTTCCAGACGGAGTTCTGGGAAGAGCAGATTGAACTCCAACTCGACATCGGGAAGAAGGCCGAGCAGCAGGCACTGGCCTCGCGCGGTCTGGACTTCGTGACCGATACGTATCTGCCGGAGCGTCTCGAAACCATGGGCGTGCTGTAGGCCGGCCACGCTTTTTCCCAAATACGGCTCGCGGTTTTGTGACCAGTTCTCGGACTCAGCGGGTGGCCGTCGCGCTGTCGCGGACGACGATGTCACCAACCTAGTGCGGGTCGAGTTCGTCGTCTGTGAGGGGTACCCCCGCGTCGCCGCCACACCAGCGCTTTTGCCGCCGCCCGTCACAGCCGGGGTATGGAGTTCCCAGACCCGCACGATGAGGGCGGCTTCACGCGTGTCGACCCCGGAGCTGTCGGCCTCGACGCCGACGCCGTCAACGACGCCGTGAACTTTCACCTGACCCACGGCACGCCCGACGAGACCGTCCAGTACCACATGCCGGACCTCGAGTCATTCGACGAGACGGAGGGTGAACTCGGCGGCTTTTTGGGACCAGTGCCGGACCGCCGGGGCGGCCCTGCCGGCGTCATCCTGAAGGAAGGCAAACTGGTCGCGGAGTGGGGCGATACCGAAAGAGTGGACCACTGTTTCTCCTGTGCCAAATCGTTTTTGAGCCTCACCGGTGGCGTGGCGTGGGACCAAGGGAAGTTCGACCTCGAAAGCCGCGTCGCGGAGGATATCGACGACAGCGAGGAGCGACGCTCCGCTGGCAGCCGGACGTGGTCCGGCGACGATGGGTTCGAGAGCGACCACAACGCGAAAATTACGTGGAAACACCTCTTCCAGCAGACCTCCGAGTGGGAGGGCGAGCTGTTCGACCGGCCGGATACCATCGACCGCAACCGCGGCGTCGGGAAGACCGACGGGCCCGGCAAAAGGGAGCCCCGGGAACTCAAGAACCCCGGTGAGTTCTGGGAGTACAACGACGTGCGAATCAACCGCCTCGCGCTCTCGCTGCTGCGGCTCCACGCCAAACCCCTCCCCAGAGTGCTCGCCCACGAAATCATGGACCCCATCGGCGCCAGCCGGCGGTGGGAGTGGCACGGCTACTACAACTCCAAGGTCGCGGTCGAGGGCGTCACCATGGAGTCCGTCTCAGGCGGCGGCCACTGGGGTGGCGGCTTCTGGAGTCCGACCACGGACCTCGCGCGGGCCGGCCACCTCCTGCTGAACGAGGGTGAGTGGGACGGCACGCGCCTGCTCAGCGAAGCGTGGGTCGAGCGGGCGACGACGCCCTGTTCGGAGTACGAGAACTACGGCTTCCTCCTCTGGCTGAACACGAACAACACACTCTGGCCCTCAGCGCCTGAATCAGCATACGCCTTCCTCGGCCACGGCCAGAACGTCGTCTGGGTGAACCCCGAAGACGAGATGGTGGTCGTGCTGCGCTGGCTTGACCTCGCAGACGACCGGGGTGAGCGCGAGGACCTGCCGAACCAGGACCGCTTCTTCGAAACACTGCTCGCCGGAATCTGAGCAGCGCCCTCCCGCCCGAACGCGATAAGCTTACAGCCCTCTCCCCAGAATCGGCTGGGTATGGTCGACGACTCAGACGACGAAATGCAGTACCATATCGAGCTCTCCCCCGGCGATATCTCCGGGCCTGTCCTTCTCCCAGGCAACCCCGAACGGCTGGACAAGATCACGCCGCTCTGGGACGACTCCGAGGAGATCGCTCACCACCGGGAGTACCGCACTGCGACGGGCCACTACGACGGCGCCGACATCTCTGTCACCTCCACGGGAATCGGCTCGCCGTCGGCAGCCATCGCCATCGAGGAACTCGCCCGAGTAGGCGCGGACACCTTCATCCGCGTCGGCTCCTGTGGCGCCATCCAGCCCGGGATGGAGGTTGGCGACCTGGTGATCACCAGCGGTGCTGTCCGGCAGGAGGGGACCAGCGACGAGTACGTCCGAGAGGATTACCCCGCCGTCGCAGATCACGAAGTCGTCTCGGCACTCGTCGCCGCCGCCGAGCGACTGGGCCACGACTACCACGTCGGCCTCACAATGTCTGCGGACTCCTTCTACGCAGGGCAGGGCCGAGACGGCTTTGCTGGGTTCGAAGCCGCCGGCAGCGACGACCTGGTCCAGGAACTGCGTGAGGCGAACGTCCTGAACATCGAGATGGAGGCGGCCGCACTCATGACGATTGCGAACATCTACGGGCTGCGTGCCGGCGCGGTCTGTTCGGTGTTCGCCAACCGTATTACCGGCGAGTTCATGACCGAAGGCGAGTCCGTCGCCGCCGAAACGGCCAGCCTCGCGGTCAAACTGCTGGCGAAGATGGACCAGAAGAAAGCCGAAGCCGGCGTCGACCAGTGGCACGCAGGCCTCTCTCTGGAGTAGGTCACCGATCGCGACGAGCGGGGGTTCACTGCCCCACCGGTCGCTGAGGCATCGCCGACGGCTGCCGTCACCGCCGAGACGGCGCGTGCTGCTGAGGCCGACGACCCCCGACCCCCCATCACCGACCCCACCGCGGAACGCAGACGGCAGCAGGACAGCGACCCCCTCGGTGTCGACCTCGGAACTGGGCCAGGGGTTCTCCGGTCGTTCGTCTTTCGCAGCGACTTTACCCGTGCCCGATTCACATTACCTCATGACTCACCGAATCGTCGTTGTCGGAGCTGGCTACGCGGGGGCGGGAACCGTCTCCTCACTCGAAGCAGAAGTCGAACGCACCAATGCAGACGTCGAACTCGTCTGGATTAACGAACACGACTACCACCTCGTGCTCCACGAGGTCCACCGCGTCATCCGGAACCCGGACGTGGCCTCGAAAGTCACCGTTCCTTGCTCGGAGCTACTGCCAGAGTGGGGCGAGTTCACGCAGGACCGTGTCACCGGTGTCGATACGGAGAGCCAGACGGTCGAACTCGACGCCGGCGACAACGTCAACTACGACTCCCTCCTGCTCGGGCTGGGCAGCGCCACCGCGTTCTTCGGTATCGACGGCCTGCGCGAGCACGCGCTCACCCTGAAGGGCCTCGACGACGCCCGGCAGATTCACGAGGAAATCAAAGACCTGGCCGCTGACGCCTCGCACAACGATCCTGCACAGGTGCTCGTCGGCGGTGCCGGCCTCTCAGGCATCCAGGCCGCCGGCGAAATCGCGGCCTACCGCGACGACCACAACGCCCCCCTCGAGATCCACCTCGTCGAAGGGCTGGACGAAGTGTTCCCCGGCAACGACCCAGAGGTGCAGGGCGCCATCCGGAAGCGCCTCGAGGCGGCCGACATCAACATCGAGTGCGGCGAGTTCATCTCCAGTGTCGACGAAGAGACGGTCTACCTCGGCGGCGGCGAAGACACCGACCCCGAGGAGATGTCCTCCGATCTGCTCCTCTGGACCGGCGGCATCACCGGCCAGGAAGAGCTGGCCGACGCCGACATCGACAAAGATGACCGCTCGAACCGCGTCTTCGCGGCCCAGGACTTCCAGACCAGCGACGAGCAGGTGTTCGCCATTGGCGACACCGCGCTCATCGACCAGGGCGACGACAACGTCGCGCCCCCCACCGCACAGGCTGCCTGGCAGGCCGCGGAAGTCGCTGGCAAGAACCTGCTGAAGGCCGCACAGGGCCAGCCGCTCGAAACGTGGACCCATGAGGACAAGGGCACGCTCATCTCCATCGGCGACAAGGCGGTCGCCCATGATATCGACGCGCTGCCGTTCGGCACGTTCGGCGGCTTCGGCGCGAAGTTCCTCAAGAAGGCCGTCGCGACGCGATGGATCGCCTCTATCACCTCGGTCGGGCGTGGCCTGCACGCCTGGGACGATATGTAGAAGCGGTCGATCTCTCGCCGTTCAGTCCGGTCAGGCCAGCGGCCCGGCCTGAATCAACTCCGTGTCAATGTTCTTGCCTTCCTCTTTCCCCTCGTTGCCCGTCATCAGGAGCCACGTCACGCCGACTTCATCACACCACTCGGGAAACGCGGGATCCTCGTCGCCGTAGCCGGTACCGAGCAGAACGTCGCCGAGCGGGTTCGACCAGCCAGCGAGCGGTGAGCCGCTTCAGAGAATCTGCTTGCCGAACGCACTGGCGGCGAGTTCGACCGCCATCCGCGCGGTCTCGTTACTCTCGTCGAGAATCGGGTTGACTTCCACCAGTTCCATCGAGCGCATCCCGCCCTGTTGGGCGAGGATCTCCATCGCGTGGTGGGCCTCTCGGTAGGTGACGCCACCTCGGACCGGCGTCCCGACGCCGGGGGCAATTGTCGGGTCGAGCCAGTCGAGGTCGAGACTCACGTGGTAGCCGTCGACGCCGTCGGAGGCGACGGCGAGTGCCGACCGGACCACTTCGGCGAGTCCGCGCTGGTCGATATCCGACATCGTGTAGGTGGTGATATCGCTCTCGGCGAGAAGTTCGCGTTCCGTGTCGTCGATCGACCGCAGGCCGACGATGGCGATGTTCTCCTCACTGAGTCCCGCGGCGTTGGCCCAGTCGGTGTCGGCCCACTCTTTCACGCCGAGTGCGGCCGCCAGCGGCATCCCGTGGATGTTGCCCGAGGGGCTGGTCGAGGGTGTGTTGTAGTCGCCGTGGGCGTCGAACCAGACCGCGCCAATATCGGCGTCTGCAGCCGATCCCACGAGCGAACCGATGGCGACGGAGTGGTCCCCGCCGAGCACGAGCGGCGTGTGGTCGTCGACGAGGGCCGCACGGACCTCCTTCGAGAGTCGAACACAGACGTCCTGGGTTTCCCGGAGAAACCTTGCCTCCCCCTTGCTCGGGGTCCGGTGTTCGGGGTCGCGCTCTTCAGCCCGTGGTGCGAGCAGGTCACCGACGTCGTCCGTTTCCACGCCAGCGTTCCCGAGGCTATCGGCGAGGCCGGCGTAGCGAATGGCGGACGGGCCCATGTCCACCCCACGCCGGTCCTGGCCGTAGTCAGTCGGGGCGCCGATAATTCGTACCGGCTGTCTATCGGTTGCCGATGTCCGGTTTCGTGTCATACGCTCGCTTCGTTTCGGGAGTGGTTAGTTCTCCTGCATTCTGGACGGGCAGACCGCCTCGCGTTCCGCTCGAATGTGAGTCGCGTAGGCTGCGGTAATCACCGAGAGGATGGACTCACCAGCTTCGGCGGTCGCCTCCCGTGGGTCGCCGAGGACACCGTTCTCCGACACCGCATCGAACCCCTCACTCAGAAGACGCGCGGTCGACACGTCACCCTCAGTTCCGACCTCGAGTTCGTCGGTCCGAACCAGTTCCTTGGCGACCGCGAGGACGATGGCGGTCTCGGCTGCCCCAGCGTGGATCACGGGCTCCTGATAGTCGACGCCGCCCTCGCGGAGACCCTCGTTCATCAGGGCCATGAGTTCGCCGAGGTCCGCGAGCGCGTGGACGCTCGCGTCGAGTTTACGGGCAATCTCTGGTGCGACGGTGTTGACCGGCGCGAAGTTGCCGCCGTGGGTGGGTACCAGCGCGATGTGCTCGAAGCCGTGCTCGTTGAGGGAGTCACAGTACCCGCGGATCGTGTCCATCAACGTCTCGGGGGAGATGGTGATCGTACCCGGGAAGGCCATGTGGTGGCCCGAACAGCCGGGGCGGATCGTCGGCGCCGCCACGGCATCGCCCAATTCGCGTGCGATGCGCGCGGAGAGTTCGTCCCCGGCCAATGTATCCATCTTCAGTGGCAGGTGCGGGCCGTGCTGTTCGATCGAGCCGACGGCAACAACCGCAGTCCGGGTGCCGTTGTCCAGCGCTGCTTCGACGTCCCGCCAGGTCATCTCCTCAAGTAGCACCGATTCTGTGTCCATACAGCCTCCTACGGCGCCTGTTCGAAAAGTATCCGGATAGGCACAATCCAGGCCGCTATCTATATAGCGCCATGCGGTGTATTCGTTCGACCTCCGACAGCGAATCTTTCGAGTAACAGGACAGAATCTGCTAAGGCGAGGGATTAAGACGTCCCAGTCCCCCCGAACAGCCGTGAAAGCGCAACTGTTCGAGGACGTCAACGAACTGGCCGGAGAGATGGACGACCTCGCCCTCGAGTTATGGGAGAACCCCGAACTCGGACTCCACGAAGAACACAGCGCAGCGGTGCTACAGGAGTTCCTGCTCGACGCGGGGTTCGACCGTGAAAGCGCCGTCGGTGGCATGCCCACGGCGTTTGTCGCCAGCTACGGCAAGGGCGAGGGGCCAACGATCGGCATTCTCGGGGAGTACGACGCGCTGCCAGGCCTCTCACAGACCGTCTCAACGGTACGTGAGGAAATCGAGGCCGGCGGACCGGGCCACGGCTGTGGACACAATCTCTTCGGGACTGCAGGCGTCGGCGCCGCCATCGCAGTCAAACGAGCCATCGAACGCGGTGACATCGCGGGGGAAGTACGGTTCTACGGCTGTCCCGCCGAGGAGACGCTGGTGGGCAAGACGTTCATGGCTCGCGACGGGGCGTTCGATGACCTCGACGCGGCCGTCACCTGGCACCCGAGCGACCACACCGCCCCTCAGCGGGGTGGCTCACTCGCCCTGGATTCGCTCTCCTTCCGGTTTGAGGGTGAGAGCGCACACGCTGCTGCCTCCCCGGAGTCAGGCCGCAGCGCGCTCGACGCCGTCGAGCTGCTCAATATGGGCAGCGAGTACATGCGTGAGCACGTTCCCGAGGAGGTTCGGATCCACTACAACATCCAGGAGGGCGGGAGTGCACCCAACGTGGTTCCCGCAGAGGCGTCGGTCTGGTACTTCGTCCGCGCCCCGACGCGGACCGGTGTCAAGCGGGTGACCGAGTGGCTGCGCGAAGTCGCCGAGGGCGCGGCGACCATGACCCGAACCGAGGTGAACGAACGCTACTACACAGGCTGTCACCGGCTGGTCTCCAACAGCGTCGTCGCCGACACGTTCCGGGAGAACATGGCCGAACTCGACCCAGTCGAATTCGATGACGAAGCCCACGAACTCGCCGCGCAGCTGCAGGAAACGTTCCCCGAGGGCAGCATCGAGAGTCAGCTCGCAGATTTCGAGGAACCACACAGAAGTGCGGCCACCGACGTCGCACTCTACACCGAACCGATGGACGCCTTCGACGAGGGTGACGTCGGTGGCGGCTCGACGGACGTCGGCGACGTGAGCCAGATCACGCCAACAGCGCAGTTCCGGGCGACAACCTGGGCCCTCGGCACAGCCGCTCACTCGTGGCAAGCCGTGGTGGCCAACGGCGACTTCGGTCGGGACGCAGTTCCCTACGTTGCCAAGCTGCTGGCCGGATCAGTTGTGGATCTGCTCACTGACGAGGAGCGACTTGCCGCAGCACAGGCCGAGTTTGAAGAACAAACCGAGCCCTACGAGACGCCGCTCCCGGACGGTGCCGAACCGCCGTTCGAACTCACAAAAGAGTAATCAACGTATGCGGGACCACTGTGGAGAACCATCTACTCTTCAATTACGGACCCGATATGCAGTAATCGACCGTTGCGGTACCCCATTTGGGCCCCAAACAGGCCCCGTGTACGGAGATTAGGGCACTAATCACTATATTCGGTACCTTGATAACCGCGGCGGTGAACGGCCCTGCTATGGCGACGGAGTCCGACGGAACCGAGACAGTGCAGGTCAAGACGCGGGTGCCGGCGTACCAGCGCGAGGCCTGGCGCGAGGCTGCCGACCGCCTCGAGATGAGTCAGAGTGAGTTCGTCCGGACCATGGTCCAGGCGGGCCGGAGCGGCCTCGAGAGGGCCGAATCCACGGGCCAGACGAGTAGCCCCGAGGAGACCACTTCTCAGGGGTCAAACCCTGGGGGGAACGGGCTTGAAGACCGTGTGCTCGCGACCCTCGATTCAGGGGATGCAGTTTCCTGGGATGAATTAGTCGAAGCGCTGGTCAGCGACTTCGAGGAGCGCCTCGAAGAGACGCTCCAGGCGAGTGACCGTGTTCGGTACAGCGGTCGCGAAGGTGGTTACGTGCTCACCGATGAGTGAAACCCAGCAGATCGCCGACCCGGTGGCGTACTACCTGGAAGACATGGAGATGCACGGCCGCGCGGAACGGACTCGGGTGGCCTACGAACGGGTGCTCCGCGGGTTCGAGTCCTTCCTCGCCGACGGCGAGGGGGCGGGGTCGTCGACGAATCCAGCGGAGGCCGGCCACCGTGACTGCATGGCATGGGTACACTCGCTTCGTGGCGAGCTCTCGCCGAGTACCATCGCCACCTACGCGACGACGGTGAACCGGTTCTACGGCTACATGAACCAGGTCGGCGCCTTCGACGCCAACCCGATGGGGCTGGTGATGGAGGAGATGGACGAGTCCATCGAGAAAGACCCAGCTCGCAGGGAGATCGACGTGGCGACGATGGGGCAGTTCCTCGCATCGATTTCGCACCCGCTCCACCACGCTGTCGTCCTGACGCTGCTGAAAACGGGGATGCGTGTCGGGGAACTCTGCAACCTCGACCTGCGGGATCTGCGGCTTTCAAACCCTGGACTCGAAAAGTACGAACTCGACGGTCGCCCACAGCTGGACGGCCGCGGTGACGCGCTCTACGTCGACGCTGCACCCACTCGCGGGCAGCCCCACAACGGCGAAGAACGGGTGGAGTCGAACAAGCGCAAGCGCGCAACAGTGGTTCCCGTTGACACCGAACTTCAGGCGGCACTCCAACACTGGCTGGCGATTCGGCCGGATTCCCGCTCGCCCGCCGAACCGCTATTTGTTTCGACCGCCGACGAGTGGGGGGCACGCTTGACCGCTCGTTCAGTTCGCCACCACGTCCGCCAGTACGCCGAAGAGATGGGCTGGCACCAAGTCGGTGCCGGAGCGGGGGAGAACGTCACACCGCACTACTTCCGGCATTTCTTCACCACACACCTGCGAGACCGTACTGGGGACCGTGGTGTGGTCAAATATCTCCGTGGAGACGTGGCAAGCGACATCATCGACACCTACACCCACAACTGGGGGGATCAGGTCCGCCAAACGTACCTGGAGAACATCTACACGTTCTACAGCTGAGCCCCTCAATCGCCGTTCGCTGCTGCAGGACGTCTCCCGACGGCCGAACTGACCGCTGGAAATTCCAGATTTCTGCGTTTCTGTGGCCAGAGTGATTAGATGCCCACTATGATCGGTGACGCATCTCGGGCAGATAAATCGTATATTGCGATATCAAATACGACCCTCGTTGATCGGGGAAGTGGTGTTTGAAATACAAGAAATGGCCAGGAAGTACGGCTTCGAACGAACAGATTAGGCAGGCGTGACGTCCCGCACGAGGTAGCCCGCCTCGCTGATCTCCTCGATGACGCGTTCGATAGCGGCTTCTCCGGGTGTCGTTGCGCGGATAACGATATCGGCTTTCCCAACCGGGAGCCCCTGTTCAGAGCGGTCGTGGCGGACGTTCCGAATGTTGGTGTCGTGTTTCCCGATGAGCTGGGCGAGTTCACCGAGCACCCCCGGGCGGTCGTCGATGCGGACCCGAATCGTGACGAACTGCCGACGGTCGACCAACGCGCGAGTCAACACGTTCTGGAGTGTGGCGATATCGATGTTGCCCCCACAGAGGACGGGAACGACGGTGCCCTCGAAATTGAGTTCGTCATTGTGGAGCGCAGCCACGGAGGTGGCGGCGGCCCCCTCTACCATCTGCTTGGTGCGCTCGAGCAGCCAGAGCGTCGCCTCCGCGATTTCGGTCTCCGAGACGGTCACCACCTCGTCGACGTGTTGCTCGATAATGTCGTAGGTGCGCTGGGAGACGCTGCCGGTCGCGATGCCGTCGGCGATGGTGTCGGGCGTCTCGTTCTCAACGGGGTACCCCTTCTGGAGGCTCTGGGGAATGGTGGCGGCCTTCTCGGCCTGAACGCCGACGACGCGCACGTCCGACTCCGCCGCAGTCATCGCTATCGAGATGCCGGAGATGAGGCCGCCCCCACCGATGGGGGCGACGACGGTGTCAACGTCGGACACCTGCTCCAGGATTTCCAGCCCGAGGGTTCCCTGACCGGCGATGACGGCCGGGTCGTCGTAGGCGTGGACGAACGCGGTGCCCGGCTCGTCGGCTTTCGCCTGCGCGACAGCCATCGCCTCGGCGAACGTCTCGCCCTGGAGTTCGACTGTTGCGCCGTAGCCGCGGGTGGCGTCGATCTTCGCCTGCGGAGCGGTTTCGGGCATCACGATGAGCGACTCCAGCCCCCGCTCAGTCGCGGCGTAGGCCACGCCCTGTGCGTGGTTTCCGGCGCTCGCAGCCACGACGCGCTCTGCCTCGCCGGCGTCGGCGACCTGCGAGATTTTGTTGTACGCACCGCGGGGTTTGAACGAGCCGGTCTTTTGGAAGTGTTCCAGTTTGAGCGCTACCTCGGCGCCGATGCGCTCGCCGAGCGTTTCGGAGTACTCGATAGGGGTCCGACGGATGCCCGCTGCCTGCTCGATACGACGGTCTGCCTCCCGTATGTCCGCAAGCGAGACGGTCACGCTAACTCACCCGCGGAGTGATCGTCGGCAGAACGGCTGTGGGGTCGCTCGCATGCCATAGTTACAAAGGAGACAGCGCCGACAGGTCAGTCTTTCTTTTGACGGTTCGAGCCGGAGTGAAGCGGCTCAGTCGTCGGCCGGTACGTCGTCAGCATCGGCATCGGAGCCGCCACGATAGCGCTGGTCGATGACCGCGCTCGGGGAGTCGTACTCCTCGCCATGCCGGAGGCACCGGCTCTGGCGGCCATCGCCGACATCGACCGCCTCTGGGTGTTCCTCCGAGCAGACGCTGCCGAACGCTTCTGTGATTCGGGCGCTTGCCTCGGCGTTCTCGCCTTGCCGGGCCAGATCAGCAGCCTCCCTGACGATGGCCGCTTCCTCCTCGCCCAGCGGGAGGTCGACCCGGCCCTGATCAACGATTGTGGCGCCTTCGAAGAGGCTGACCAGCAGTTCGTCGACGGTCTCGGCGTCTTCGAGGCCGAGTCGCTTCTTGAGCTCTTTCAGCAGCGAGAACTCCTGATTCGCTCGGGCCCGAAGCACCGTGTAGAGTTCGTCAACGGCCTCCCACTGGTGGCCCTCGAGGCTGTACTCCTCGGGCCGAATCTTCGCGGGACAGCGCGTCGAGAACCGGCAGCCACTGGGTGGGTTCCGAGGGCTCGGCGGCGTCCCACGAAGCGTGATTCGATCACCAGTGTCGGAGAGAGAACCGGGGATTGCCGACAGCAGTGACTCAGTGTAGGGGTGGGCAGGGTCGTTGAACACGTCCTCAGTATCGCCCAACTCCATCACCTCACCCAGATACATCACCGCCGTACGATCGGCGATATGCCGGACGACACTTAGGTCGTGGGCGATGAACAGGTAGGTCAGGCCAAGGTCGTCTTGGAGCTGTTCGAGCAGATTGATGATGCGTGCCTGAACGCTCACGTCAAGCGCCGAAACGGGTTCGTCGAGCACGAGGAACTCGGGTTCGAGCGCGAGCGCCCGCGCGATGCCGATACGCTGGCTCTGCCCGCCCGAGAACTGGTGGGGGTAGCGGTAGTAGTGCTCCTCACGCAGGCCGACTTTCTCGAGCAGGTCGAAGACACGGTCACGGCGCTCCCCAGATGTCTTCCAGTCGTGTGCATCCAACGGCTCTCGAATGATTTCGCCCACGGTCATCCGGTCGTTGAGGCTGGAGTCTGGGTCCTGGAACACCATCTGGGCGTCGCGCTGCCACTCCCGGAGCTCCTTGCCCGAGATACTGCTCACATCCCGGCCGTCGGAGGTGACTTCCCCCTCCGTGGCGTCCTCGAGGTTGAGGATGGTTCGTCCGAGTGTGGTTTTCCCGCAGCCGGACTCGCCGACGAGCCCGAGCGTCTCGCCCTGCTGAACGTCGAAAGAGACGCCGTCGACTGCCTTCACGGGGTTCCCGCCGAGCAGGCCGCCGGTGTCGTAATACTTCTTTAAGTTCCTGACTTCGAGATACGGGTCACTCATTTGCCCTCACCTCGGATGGCCTCGTCGACGCCGCCCGCAGGCGGCTCCGCATCGAACTGCTCGTCGTAGAGTAGACAGGCTGCCTCGTGGTCCTCGCCCACAGTGATGCGGTCGGGATGGACCCGATCGCACGCCTCGAAGGCGTGGTCACACCGCGGTGCGAACCGACAGGCGGTGGGGGCACTGGTCGCCGTTGGCACCTCCCCCGCAATCGTTGGGAGACGGTCGCCCTTCACCGTCCGGCCGGGGATGCTCGCGAGTAGGCCACGTGTGTAGGGGTGGCTGGGCTGGTCGAACAGCTCGGTGACTGGCGCTGTCTCGATGAGTTCGCCCGCGTACATCACGGCAACGCGGTCAGCCGTCTCCTCGATGACGCCCATATCGTGGGTGATGAACAGCACCGCGAGATCTTCTTCCGCTTGGAGTTCGTCGAGCAGTTCGAGAATCTGGGCCTGGATTGTCACGTCCAATGCCGTCGTCGGCTCGTCACAGACGAGCAGGTCGGGGTCACACGCCAGCGCGATGGCGATGACCGCACGCTGGCGCATCCCTCCGGAGAACTGGTGGGGATACTCGTCGACGCGGCGGGCCGCGTCGGGAATGCCCACGTCCTCGAGCAGGGAGACCGCCTCCTCGGTCGCCGCCTTGCCCCGAAGCCCCTGGTGGATACGCAGGGCCTCCGTTATTTGGTTGCCGACGGTGTAGACCGGGTTCATCGAGTTGATCGGATCCTGGAAGACGATGGAGAGGTCGCCACGGGCGTCGTCCCAGCCGGTTTCGGTGAGATCCTCGCCCTGGAACCGTATCGCGTCGGCCTCGACGACGCCCGGCTCGTCGACCAGCCCGAGCACGGAGCGAGCGGTGACTGATTTGCCCGAGCCCGACTCGCCGACGAGGCCGAGGGTCTCGGCCTCCTCGATCTCGAAGCTGACGCCGTCCACGGCGCGGATGGTCTCCTTCTCCGTGTGGAACGTCGTGTTGAGGTTCTTGACTTCGAGCAGCGCCATCAGGCACCACCCCCTCGGCCGCCGGCCTCGCCGGCAGCGCTGTCCGATTCTGGGTCGATGGCGTCGCGGATACCGTCACCCAGCGCGTTGAAGCCGGTGACCACCAGCGTGATGAGCAGCCCCGGCACCAGCGAGATGTGCCACGACGCGGTTTCGACGTAGTCCTGACCGGCGTTGACCGCCCGGCCCCACTCGGGGGTGGGCGGGTCGACACCGAGCCCCAGGAACGAGAGCCCAGCGATGGCGATGATGGCGCCCCCCAGCGTCATCGAGCCGTAGATGAGCAGATAGCCCGTGATGTAGGGGAGCATGTGTTTGCGCATGATACTGCCGGGGCTCTGTCCGAAGCTCTTGGCAGCGTCGACCCACTGCCGTTCGGACACCTGGAGGGCGGGCCCACGCAGCGAGCGCCAGAGATAGGGCCAGCCCGTCCCCGCGAAGATGAGCGCGAGCACGAACGCCCCTGAGTAGAGCTTCCCGATCCACGTCCCGCCCAACACCACCGTCAGCATGATGAGCAGGAGGAGCTGGGGCATCCCCATCACCGAGTCAGAGACAAGCACCAGCCCGAGGTCGACGGCGCCCTTGTAGTAGGCCGAGAGCAGCGCGAGCGTCACCGCGACCCCCGCCGAGAGCCCGACCGAGAGCAGGCCGATGATGAGGGAGATCCGCGAGCCCGCGGCGATGAACGTAAAGAGATCCTTCCCGGTGGGTAACGTTCCGAACGGGTGGAACCGACCGAAGTCGTCGTAGGACATGGGCCCGACGTTCGAGCTTTCGGAGCCGACCGACTGTGAGGCGACGTTGGCGGCGCCGACGGTGGTCTCCTGCACCGACTGTCCGTCCCAGTATTTGGTCGTGTGACCGTAGGGGTTCTTGAGGTTCTGTTCGACGGTGGTCGGCCCGAGCGCGGGCGCGAAGATCGCCATCGTGACGAACATGAAGACGACGACGAAGCCGAAGATGCCCCAGACGTGGCTCCGAAGTCGGTCGACCACGTCGTCGCGGGGCGTCCAGTCTGCGGCCCGGTAGTACTCCCGGTACCAGTCGTAGGCGATCCAGGCCCAGTAGGTCCATGCCGCCGCGTAGAGATAGATGAGTGCAGCCCTGACGGCCCACGCCATCGCTGGCGAGAGGCCGAAGAACGTCCCCTGATAGCCACTACCGTCGTAGTAGCCCTGGTTTGGAATCGTCTCACGGGAGAGCAGCGTCGGGGACTCACCGGCGGCCTCCGTGAACGACGCGGCCAGCGTCGCCTGAAAGCCGCCCGGAACCGCCTGAATGAAGTCGACCAGCAGGGTGCCAACGAACTGGAGCAGCGCGCCCGCCTGCAGCAACAGGAGCACCGCGGCGACGCCGGCCCAGATTATCGCCGGCTGCGGGTTGTCCGTGATGCGGGTCCAAACCGTCCCCGAGCGTGTTTCTGTTCTCGTCGCCATCTCAGTTCTCCCCGTATCCGACGCGTGGGTCGATGATCGTGTACAGGAAGTCCTGTGCGATGTTGATGGTGAGCATGAGTACGATAAAAACGAACATCAGCGTCCCGACCAGTGGGAGGTCACCTTGAATGGCGGCTTTGAAGAAGAGGAAGCCGATCCCCTGAATGCCGAAGACAGATTCGACAAGCACCGAGCCGCCGATGAGCAGGAACGCCTCGCTGGTGATGATGGGGACCAGTGGGACGAGCGCGTTCCGCAGAACGTGTTTCCAGACAATCATCCGGTCGGAGACGCCTTTCGCACGTGCGAGGTCGATGTATTTCTCGTTTTTCGTCTCCAGCACGGCGGTGCGCCCGATACGCATCTCGTTGCCCATCGACGCCGAGCCGAGCACGATCGCGGCGGGCAGGATCTTCTTGATCGCCGCCAGCGTGTGTCCGGGCTCGGTGAACAGCGCCCACGGCTTCCCCTCCATATAGCCGAGCTGTGGGTTGCCGGTCACGCCGGAGGGAAGCGGAATGAGGAAGCTGTCCCAGTCGAACCCGAACAGCGTCTCGGAGTTGACCAGCACGGCGAGCAGGATGACTGCCAGCCAGAAGTTCGGCATCGCCCGCCAGACGATGCCGGAGACGGAGGCGAGATAGTCCGCGAGCGTGTTCGAGCGAAGCCCCGCATAGAAGCCGAGCGGGACGCCGACGAACACCGCGATCAGCACCGACCAGAAGCCGAGCCAGACCGTCCGGGGGAGGAAGTCCATGATGAGAGCGTTGACGTTCGACCCCGGATAGAGCAGCCACGTCTGGCCGAGATCGAGCATGAAGAGACTCGACATCCAATCGACGTAATGCTCCAGGGGCGGTTGGTTCAGGCCGAGTTGGGTCTCCGCGGCCTCGACTTTCTCAGGGTCCTGTGTCTGTGACTGACTCAGAACGTACGCGGCGGGGTTAATCGGACCCTGATAGATGATGAACCACGTCAAGCTGGTCCCGAGCCAGAGCACCGGGATGGACATCAGCAGGCGTTTACCGAGGTATTTGAGTCGGCTCATTTGGTGTTTTGGGCTGTGGGAGGGGCTTACCGTGGCAACGGGAAGAATTTTCGCACGGAGTTCGAGGCGAGCTTGGCGGCCGGCGTTACTCGTCGCGCTCGATGGTCACGGTGTTGAACGCCTGGTTCTCCATCGTGCCGGCCATGCGGATGTTCACGTCCTGACTCCAGAGGCGCTGGGTGACACTGTGGACGGTCGGCATCTCCTGGACCGTCTCCCAGTTGACCTCCTCGATCGTGTAGTAGGCGATGTTGCGCTGCTGCTGGTTCTCCTCACCCGCACCCGTGTGGGGCTCGTAATGCTCTTCCCAGGCGGTGTCGGCGACGGGCATCAGGTCGTCGAAACCCGCGCCAATGGCCTGCGGCGTCGAGGAGGAATAGCCCGCCGAATTGATGATGTCGGCGAACTCGTCGGCGGTGATGTCTTCGATGAACACCGCGGCCGTCCCCTGGCCGTCGGTGTCCTGTGAGGCCGTGACCGAGACGTGGCTTGGCTCGACGGAGTCGGCCATTTCGCCGAGCAGGTCCTCCTTGACCGTCTCGGGGTCGTTGCCGTTGAAGTCGACGCCGGGCGCCTCGACTCGGTGGGTCCAGCGCGTGAACATGAACGCCGGGTTCTCGTACGGTGGAATGAAGCGGAGGAAGTTGTCCGATTCGGGCCACTCCATCCCGTCGCCCAGTGAGAACATGTCCATGTCCCCGTTGATAGCTTTCGAGATGATGGTCCCGAAGTCAGCCTTCGTGATGTCGACGTTGATGTAGGCGTTCTGGGCCTTATCACGCAGGCGCTTGGAGATTCGGTCCCAGGCGGAGCTCCCGGAGAACACCGTGAACTCGATTTCGTAGCGGTTGTTCTCGCCGTAGCCGGCTTCTTCCATGACGGCCTGGGCCTCCTCGAAGCGGGCCTCGCCGATGCCGTACGGCCAGCCGTCGGCGGCGAAGTCAAGCTGGTTGTTGGCCCCTTCCTGGTAGTGGGCGTCGTAGCTCTCGGTGGGCGTCGTGTCCCCCTCGCTCATGAACACGGGCGGGGGCGTCAGCTCGTACCCCGGCTCCGCGAACCCCTTGTAGATATCCTGTGCGATGGCCTCCTGGTTGAGCAGGTAGGCGAACGCTTGCCGCACCGGCTTGGGCGTCCGCGCGGTGTTGAACACGATGTAGTCTGTGTCCAGCGCGGTCGCCTCACCGTAGTTGACGGTCGTTCCGTTGTCGAGTTCGTAGGTCCCCGCTCGGTAGCTGCCGCGGTCGCGGTCGATACTCAGGTTGTTGGGGTTGAGGTTCGCCGTCGGCGGGCCGTTGAGAATGTCGAGATTGCCGTTGACGAACCGGCTGAATCGCGTGTTGGCCGAGCCGATGACGGTGTACGTGATCCCGTCGATGTAGGGGCCTTCGCCGTGGTACTCCTCGAACATCGAGAGCTCGATGGAGTCACCCTTCGACCAGGAGTCGATCTTGAACGCGCCGGTGCCGGCGAAGAAGGGACCGTCGCCCTGCGTGGAGAAGAACTCGTTGTACTCGTACTCGCCTTCCCACATCAGGCCGTCGAGGCCGTGGCTCTCGTAATCCTTCGGGTACGAGACCGAGCCCTCCGGATAGACGGCAAACGCCCCGCCCGCAATCTGGGAGAGAGAGGCGTGGAACGCCGACCCGAGCGTGAACTTGAACGTGTAGTCGTCGACGGCCTCCATCTCCAGCGTGCCGGGGACGTAGTTGGTGACCGACTCGCCGGTGTTCCCCTCGTGGGCGATGGTGAACGTGCCGCCGACGATGTCGTCGGCGTTCCGGCTCTCCTCGGCGCCAGCCAGTCGCTCCCACGAGTAGACGAAGTCCGACGCGGTCATCTCGTCGCCGTTGTGAAACATCACGCCCTCCTTCAGCTCGAACGTGTACGTCTTCCCGTCGTTCGAGAGGCTGTAGTCCGTCGCCAGCGAGGGCTGGGGGGGTAGATCGCCGTTGGGGAACTCCATCAGCGACTCCGCGTACTGGTTGTAGCCCGCACCCGACCCTTTCGCGTTGGCGGGGTCGAGGGTCTGAACGGGGCCATCGGAGGCCATCTGCAGGGTCCCGCCCGTGAACTGCTTCTCTTCTTCGGGGGTCGCAGTCGCCGTCTCCGACGACATCGGCGTCGCAGACTGCGTGTCTGTCGACTGTTCATCCGGTGCATTACCGCCACAGCCGGCAAGCGTCGCCGCAAGCCCGGTGCCTGCCGCCGTAAGGAACGACCGCCGCGTGCTCTGCTTGGGCATGTCTGAACACGTAAACCGGAGGTACATATACCTTACCCTCCGCACATATTTTCCCCGGTGAGTCTCGGAATCAAAATAGGAACCGTCTCGAGGGCTCCCGAGGGATATATAGCCGAACAGGTGCTGAGGCGACGGTTCTTCGACACCGGCCGTTCACACCGTCCGTGCATTTTCGATGGTTCTGGCGGGGATTAGTCCCATCTTCGACCGTCGGGTGCACGCCGGTCAGTATCGACGCTCGATCAACTCTCAGTTCCGGCCGATCGTCGGCTGCCTTTGCGCGCGCACAAATTCGCTGTCAGGGGCAGCGAGTAGCGTTCAGGTGGGGGAGTCAACACTCGGAGGATGGCAGATCCGCAGTGGCCACCTCGGCTCTGGCAGCCAACGGCCATCGTCCCGACCCGTGTTCCGTGGACTTATGTCCGTGCTCGGCTCACGGCTCCCCATGACCGGACCAGTCGACCACAGCGGCAGTTCCCCAGGGAGTTTGATGGCGTCACTCCAACGGCCCCGCAGCGACGAGCCGACACGAATCGCCGTCGTCGCCGACCCCCACGTCTCGACACGTGAAGAGGGCACCTCCAAACTGTTTGAGCACACCGAACAGCACCTCGAGAACGCCGTCGCAGACATCAACGAGCGGGACGTTGACTACACGCTCTGTGTTGGCGACATCACCAAGGATGGCGAGCCATGGAACTTCGAGGCCGCAGACGAGATTCTGGCTGACCTCGACTCGCCGTTCCGCTCGGTCCCGGGCAACCACGACGTGCCGAAGGAAAGAGACGACCACGAGAACCTCCCCATGGAGGAGTTCGCTGCGCGATACACCCCCGACGGCGAAGGGTTCCCGTTCCACGAACGCGTCGGCGGCGTCGACGTTGTCGGCCTGAACAGCTCCGGCGGCAAAGAGTGGCTGACGGACTCCCACGACGGCCTTGTCACTGACGAGCAGCTCGAGTGGCTGGACGAACACCTTCCCGAGTTCGACAACCCACTCATCGCCGTCCACCACAACCTCCCGACGATGTCCGACCAGTTGGTCGAACACCGGGACAACAACGAGCCAGAGATGGCCATCCCGCCCGTGATGCAGAACCCCGAGGCGTTCACCGACACGCTGGCAGAGAACGACGTGGCGCTGATGGTGACGGGCCATCTGCACATGCCCTCCGCGACCGTCGAGCAGGGCGTGCGAGAGCTGATGACGCCGACGACCTGTTCATTCCCGCAGTCGTACATGCTGCTGGAGATCACCTCCGAGGGGACCGAAGCCCGACTCATCCCGGTCACAGATCATGAAGGAATGATGCGCGGTCACCGCGAGCGGAGCGGCGACTCGACCACTGGGAAGGGGCTGACAGATATGGCGGCCATCCGCCTGGCGCAGTTCCCACTCGTGGATGAGCGGTGAGGCGAGGGAGCGGCCCGAGGTGCTCTGTGTAGGCGCGGCCACCGTCGACCGGACGTACGAGGTAACGAATCTCCCCGAACCCGATGGCGGCGCGTTCGCCCACACGCTCTCGGAATCCTTCGGCGGCGTCGGCGCCAACGTGGCGACGGGGCTCGCGACCCTCGGTCGGGAAACGGGACTACTCGCTCGCCTTGGCGACGACGAATTCGCCGAGCGCGTCGAATCTGACCTCCGCACCGGCCCCGTCGACGACTCGTGCGTGCGGCGGCGGCCAGGGACCACGACCCACTGCATCATCCCACGGGACCCCGCGGGCGACCGCATGATCATCACGGCCGGCGACTCGACCAAACGACTCCGGCTCAACGACGAGGACCGAGAGAAACTCCGACAGGTAGCGGCTGTCTTCGCCACGGCGTATGTGCCGGAGCAAGTGACCACCGCGCTCGTGGAATTGGCTGAACAACCGGCTGGACCGCGACTGGTCTTTGACCTGTCGGGCCCGCTTGCAGAACTGAAAGACCGGGGGACAAAACGCCAGACCATCGACCGGGCGGTCGAGGCAGCGGAGCTGTTCGTCGTCGGTGAAGTCGCCGTGGAATCCTACCTCGACTGTGCAGCGAGCGATGCCGTCGACGCGCTCCGAGAGCGGGGCTGCGCCCGCGGCGCCGTCACGTTCGGCGAGGCGGGAGCAACGCTGTTCAGCGCCAACGGGCGCACCCAGATCGACGCGTTTCCCGTTGACGCCGTGGATACGACGGGCGCGGGCGATGCGTTCGTCGCCGGACTGGTGGACCGCTGGCTGCTCGGCGAGGAATCGGCCGCCGATGCGGGGCAGTTCGCAGCGGCTGCCGCAGCGCTCAACTGTGAGGCCGAGGGAGCTCGAGGCGGCCTCGCGACAGCCGAGCAGATCCGCGCATTCATCGCCAAACGGACTGCCTAACGCTTACAAGCGCTTCTAGTTCAGTTCCGTGGATCTGTTGAAATCCTTGGATTCGGATAGGAACAGCGTGCTGAATAGAGAGTGTATTCCGCAAGGGCTCAAGCACTACCAACGGCGGCTTCGACCGACTGCACGAACTCGCCCGTGAACTTGCGCACCATCTCCATCGACAGCGTCTCGAATCGGTTGTTCCGGACTGGCGCGATTCGCAGCCTTCGATCTTCGCTCCTCGTCGGAGCATGAACGGACGTGAGCGTTCGAACAGCGTCCCACCTCCCGACCAGTTTTTAAGCGTGTTCGTGGCGCAGGCGACGTATGGATCTCACTGGCGTTTGAGTGATCGACCTGACACGGTTACTTCCGGGGCCGTACGCGACGCAGGTCCTTGCCGATATGAACGCCGATGTCGTGAAAGTCGAGGATCCAGACAGGGGCGACTACGCGCGAGCAATGGACCCGAAGACACCGGACGGCGTGGGGACGATATTCGCGACCGTCAACAACGGAAAGCGGAGCGTTACAATTGATCTGAAAGACGACGACGGTCTCTCTGTCTTTTACGAACTCGTCGCGGATGCCGACGTCGTAATCGAGCAGTTCCGCCCGGGCGTCGCCGAGCGACTCGGTATTGACGACAGTTCGGTTCGCGAGTACAATTCGGACGTCGTCTACTGCTCACTCTCCGGATACGGACAAAAAACGGGCCGTACCGCGACCGAGTCGGTCACGACCTCAACTACGCGAGCATCGCCGGACTCGTCGATATGACCCGGACGCGTCCCGACGGGAAGCCTGCGATTCCGGGCTACCCCATCGGGGATATGGCGGGAGGCGTGTTCGCTGCCCTAAGCGTTGTAAGTGCGCTCCTCAGCCGCTCGCTCGGCAATCGAGCAGGAACCGTTATTGACGTCTCAATGACTGATGCGATCCTCTCGTTCGCACAGCCCGTGATAGCGGCGGCGGCTTCAGGAACCGAACCGCGGCCGAGACAGACCGAACTAACTGGGAAGCTCCCCTGTTACGACATTTATCGGACCGCAGACGACCGCTACGTGTCGATAGCTGCACTCGAGTCGAAGTTCTGGCGGACCCTCTGTGCGGCATTCGACCGGCCGGAGTTGATAGAGAACCACCACGCCGAAGACGAAACCGTCCGGGAAGCAGTTCGGGAAACCCTCGCGGAGAGGTTCCGGTCGAAGACCCAATCCGAGTGGGAGGACGAATTGGGCGACCGGGAAGTGATGTTCGCACCAGTACGGACCCCGAGTGAAGCGTTGTGTGATCCACACCTGCAGAGTCGAGGACTAATCGAACCCAATGAGACGAGCGTCTCGCGAGTCGGCTATCCAGCGAGGGCGTCTCCCGAACTCCAGAGCGCCGGAACAGGCCTCCCAAAGATGGAACACACTGCGGAGGTGCTCGAAGCGGCTGGAGTCGATGCCGCGACCATCGAAGCGCTCCAGGAGCGAGGGGTCATATAGCGCGGTGCAGTACTCCGCAACCGCAGTAGCGGTCCCAATCCACGGCGCCGGCTACTCCCGGATTTCGTCGGCTGCGGCGACTAACTCCCGGGTCGCTTCTGCACTAACAGGGTCGCCTGAGGAGTCACCACCCTTCAGCGCGGTGCCGACGATGACGCCGTCGGCGACCGCCAGAATCTCTCCGACCGTGTCTGGGGTGACGCCGCTCCCAACGAACAGTGGGACGTCGAGTCCGAACTCCTCTCGCCGGTCGGAAGCCTGCTGCAGTTCATCTTGGTCGACAGCGTGGCCCGTCCCCATTCCGGAGACAACGGTCGCGTCAGCGAGCCCGCGCTCGACGTTATCAGCGAAGGACTCGGCAGTGAAATCCTCAGCAGCGATGGGTGCGGAGTGTTTCACGTCGTGGTCAGCGAACACCTTTACGTCGACGCCGAGGCGGTCGCGCTCCCGCATCGTCTCGTAGGCTTTGCCCTCGATGATACCCTGATCGGCGACGCGCGCACCAGTGTGAATGTTCACGCGCATGAAGTCGGCATCGACAGCCTGCGCGACGGCCAGATCGGCCATCGCGTCGTTTCGGAGGATGTTGATACCGACTGGGAGTTCGGATTCCTCGGCGACGGCGGCCGCGGCTCGCGTCATCGAAGCCACGACGTGTTTGGGAACGTCGTCCGGGTAAAACGGCGCATCGCCGAAGTTCTCGACCAGCAGCGCGTCAACGCCGCCAGCCTCCAGTGCCCGCGCATCAGCACGGGCGTTCTGCAGGATAGTTTCGCGGTCGCCCTCGAACTGCGGCGACCCTGGAAGCGGGTCGAGGTGGACCATCCCGATCACTGGCTGACTCCGGCCGAACACTGCGTCGAGGTTCATGCCCTGACTGTGAACGCACCCGGCTAAGGGCTACCGGAACGTGCCGTCGGCACGAACGCCGCTCACTCTCTTGTGACACGACGAGTCAAACGGGAGAATCCAGTTCAGCGTTGAAGAGGCACTAGACCGGACTGTGTATGGTGAAGACCCTACCGAGGACGCGCATTTCTTGTAGCTGATGTCGACCCCCGGGGGTACTGGGGTGATTGCGGGTCGACGGAAACTACTTGTGCAAGACGGCCATTTTACTGTCTGTGTGCCCAAAATCGGGCACGGTTTCAGACGTACCCTTGTGGGGTTGAAGCGCAGTGGTTGCAGAACGGGATGATACCGTCCTTCGTGGTTTCAGACGTACCCTTGTGGGGTTGAAGCCAAAACAATGACTATCAATACTTGCGAAAACAGGGAGTTTCAGACGTACCCTTGTGGGGTTGAAGCTTATACTGAGCCCCCACCACCCCTAGAAGCCCGAAGTTTCAGACGTACCCTTGTGGGGTTGAAGCCTAACCCAACGTAAACATCATCATCCCCGCTGTCTAGGTTTCAGACGTACCCTTGTGGGGTTGAAGCGACGTGCCGAGTTCGTCGGCCCATTCGGCGGCGCTGGTTTCAGACGTACCCTTGTGGGGTTGAAGCGCATCTAACGGAGGCGGTTCCCAGTGAACCGCACTAGTTTCAGACGTACCCTTGTGGGGTTGAAGCACCGAGACGGTCGCGAAGATGTCCGTCGCGACAGAGTTTCAGACGTACCCTTGTGGGGTTGAAGCGCAGGGCGTGCCGTCGTTGCAGTCGCCACCGCAGAGTTTCAGACGTACCCTTGTGGGGTTGAAGCTCCGGGCCCCGGTGGTCGTCCAGAAGCTCCTCGAGTTTCAGACGTACCCTTGTGGGGTTGAAGCTCGGACTTGATTTCTGATGCAGATACTTCGATCTGGTTTCAGACGTACCCTTGTGGGGTTGAAGCCTCGTCTCCGAGACTATCGGCACGGGTGCGTCCGGTTTCAGACGTACCCTTGTGGGGTTGAAGCAGCTCCTCGAGGAACCCGAGCGCGTCGAGGACGTGTTTCAGACGTACCCTTGTGGGGTTGAAGCGGCACCAAGTCCGGTGCTGACGCTGCTCGCGACGGTTTCAGACGTACCCTTGTGGGGTTGAAGCGAGGGGAGCAGCTGGACCCGAGAGGACGTGATGCTGTTTCAGACGTACCCTTGTGGGGTTGAAGCGAGCAGTACGAGCTGGCCGACCACTTCGACGCGAGTTTCAGACGTACCCTTGTGGGGTTGAAGCCTGATGGGCGACGATGGCCCCGAGTACGTCGGCGAGTTTCAGACGTACCCTTGTGGGGTTGAAGCGCGGGGAACTTCCGGGCGGTCCGAAACTCGATGGAACGGTTTCAGACGTACCCTTGTGGGGTTGAAGCAACGGGGAATTCGGCTCGGTGCGGGGGCACGTCAACGGTTTCAGACGTACCCTTGTGGGGTTGAAGCCAGAGCTTATCGTATGCTCCGCCTCATTAACAGTGTTTCAGACGTACCCTTGTGGGGTTGAAGCTATGGGCCGAGAGCCCCGGGCCAACCGGCTCAGTTAGTTTCAGACGTACCCTTGTGGGGTTGAAGCGAGTCGGGCTGTGGGGAGTCGTGAGTATCGTTCCCTGTTTCAGACGTACCCTTGTGGGGTTGAAGCGCGAGGCGCTGGGTGACCCAGATGCTCGAGGCGCGTGTTTCAGACGTACCCTTGTGGGGTTGAAGCCCGTGATCGAGGGCTCGCCATCGAGGGCGTCCTCGCGTTTCAGACGTACCCTTGTGGGGTTGAAGCGAGCAGTACGAGCTGGCCGACCACTTCGACGCGAGTTTCAGACGTACCCTTGTGGGGTTGAAGCACCCAGCGTCTCGGTACCGTGAGCCTCCTCCATCCGGTTTCAGACGTACCCTTGTGGGGTTGAAGCACAACCCGATGGCCCAAAGCGTCCCCCAACTGCCTGGTTTCAGACGTACCCTTGTGGGGTTGAAGCGAGTTTGTGGCTCTGGGGGTCGACGGCCCTGCAGACGTTTCAGACGTACCCTTGTGGGGTTGAAGCAAGACCTCGCTCCAGGCCATCATCAAGAACGTGGGAGTTTCAGACGTACCCTTGTGGGGTTGAAGCCTGACGAAAAGCAGCGGAAGCCTCGAGAGTTCGAACGTTTCAGACGTACCCTTGTGGGGTTGAAGCATCGCCGCAAGCAGTGCACACGTAACGCTCTCGAGGTTTCAGACGTACCCTTGTGGGGTTGAAGCACGGTCGTGCGGTGCTGGCCCCACCCCGACGAGGCGTTTCAGACGTACCCTTGTGGGGTTGAAGCTCGAACTCCTGGTCCTTGCCGAGCACGCGAACCGTCGTTTCAGACGTACCCTTGTGGGGTTGAAGCCGAATCACACCACGACCACTTAACTTACTGGGGGGTTTCAGACGTACCCTTGTGGGGTTGAAGCCGGATGCCGTCAACTCACGCATCTCGAACGGGACGGTTTCAGACGTACCCTTGTGGGGTTGAAGCTGTTTCCGTCGGCGTCTCCGTCTCCGTCTCCGTTGCGTTTCAGACGTACCCTTGTGGGGTTGAAGCACCCTCCACCTTATTGAGCCCCCGGACGACGATATGTTTCAGACGTACCCTTGTGGGGTTGAAGCTGCGGGACGCCGAATACGACTGGCGACCCCGACGGTTTCAGACGTACCCTTGTGGGGTTGAAGCGGCCGGGCGCGTTCGAGCGCAACCAACTCGCCAGCCTGTTTCAGACGTACCCTTGTGGGGTTGAAGCAAATTGGAGTGGTTCGTCGGTCACATCGGGCTCGCTGTTTCAGACGTACCCTTGTGGGGTTGAAGCGACCGTCCCCGTCCCCGTCCCCGTCCGGCTGGTAGTTTCAGACGTACCCTTGTGGGGTTGAAGCGTCAGCATCACGAGGCCGTGAGTCTCCCCGAGCGGGTTTCAGACGTACCCTTGTGGGGTTGAAGCGATAGGCGTCGCCCTCGCCAATCGCTCCGAAATAGTTTCAGACGTACCCTTGTGGGGTTGAAGCACGGTCACGTCCTCGCCCATCTGTTCCATAATCGCCGTTTCAGACGTACCCTTGTGGGGTTGAAGCCCGCTCGCGTTCGGCGGCGGTGACGCCGGCGAGATGGTTTCAGACGTACCCTTGTGGGGTTGAAGCTGGAACTTACCGTACGCGTAACCTTGATTTGCCGGTTTCAGACGTACCCTTGTGGGGTTGAAGCTTGAGATGGTCCGTCTCGCCGGCACAGTAGGGGCAGTTTCAGACGTACCCTTGTGGGGTTGAAGCGACGCCCAACGCAACGAGTTCAACGTGAGTTCATCGTTTCAGACGTACCCTTGTGGGGTTGAAGCGTTTTCGCCGGCCAGCGCCGGCCGATGGGTATCGAGTTTCAGACGTACCCTTGTGGGGTTGAAGCACGTTCGACGCGACCGACCCGGCCGCAAAAGACCCCGTTTCAGACGTACCCTTGTGGGGTTGAAGCCTCTTGAATCACTTTGGCCAGATCCGCCGCTTCGGGTTTCAGACGTACCCTTGTGGGGTTGAAGCAGGTGACGGCCCAAATCGGCGCTGACGAAGATGCAGTTTCAGACGTACCCTTGTGGGGTTGAAGCACGTTTATTGAGAGCTACCCCGGTGACGGCCTTTCGCGTTTCAGACGTACCCTTGTGGGGTTGAAGCGCTCCACTCCGAGATTGAGACCGAGCGAGGGCCGTGTTTCAGACGTACCCTTGTGGGGTTGAAGCGACGTTGCGACGGACGCAAGCAGAGAGGTCAACCAGAGTTTCAGACGTACCCTTGTGGGGTTGAAGCCTGCGGATCAACGCGAGCAACCCGAACGGCTACTGCGTGTTTCAGACGTACCCTTGTGGGGTTGAAGCGACGGCTGGCGCGAGAGCATGGAGAAGCCACAGGTGGTTTCAGACGTACCCTTGTGGGGTTGAAGCTCGGTTACGTCGCCGTTCTCCACGTCGGTGTAGGCGGTTTCAGACGTACCCTTGTGGGGTTGAAGCGGCGGCAGAACGATTGCAGCCGGTTGATGATTTCTTGTTTCAGACGTACCCTTGTGGGGTTGAAGCCCGACGGTTCCGACTGGAACCCTGAACACCCGGCCAGACCGGCAGCGGCGCCGACAGCTACGGTAATCGTCTGCCGTCGTTTCATACACCAAATTACGAGATAGTATGTGTCAATCTTGTCCCGGGGTGTCATGTGGGCAACCAGCCGATACGCGCCCTGTATTCAGCACTGCCTCAAAAAACCATCAACAGCAGAGGATTTCAACAGAGCCCAAAAGATACCAATTACTGGTGCTGCATAGCTCCACGAGACAGATTTTGTGAGAACCGCCGCACTTAGGTATGAGTTGTCTGATTGATATGATGGAATGGCCCAAGCCGAATCCCACCCGCTGCCTGTCTGTGAGGGAACGACTGTGTTTCGCTGTGAAATGGGGCTCAAGGTTGAGGACGACTATGTGCTTGACCTGATCGACCTCGGTATCGGCGCGCTGGACTACGACGCTGGCTCGTCTCTTGACTCTGAAGCGGTTGAGGAGGAGGATCGAAAGGGGGCGGCGACCCGCTCATTCAACACGCTGAAAAACCTCTCCCGAAACGTCGGCTACGGGGTTCTGATGAGTGAGAATCGTGACAAGGTCATCGTCGGCCGAACGACGCCCCCGTGCATGACAATCTTTAGTGCCCCACAAGTAGGTGGGGGCACAGTTGATCTGAAAGGATTCCAGTTCGATGAGTACGGGTACGCGACAAAAGACGAGTTCTCTGCGTTGTTCGAACTGATCCAGAACCACCAGGTGCTCCCGGCGATGACGGAGGTGTCTTCAGAAGATTCCGACATGGAGGGGCCGGGACGCGAAACGATTTGTGGGGTGTTCGAGTCACTCGAGAAGTCCGGACGGCTGGAACGTCCCCGCCGGTAGATCGGAGTAGTTGATTCACTTCTTGCTGATCTCCGACGTAGTGCGGCTTCAGTCGTGAATTGCTATATTCCAGTTATGGAGCGTTTGTCGTTCGAATTTAGCAGTTCAGCGTTGAAGAGACACTAGGCCCAGAGTTCGGTCTGGGCCTCGAGGTCGTCACCACACACCGCGCGCCGGACCGCTTCGACCTGCTCGTCGACCTCCTTTGGGTTCTCGAGCAGCACCGTCTCGCTGGGAAAGAGCTGTTCCCCCAGCATCAGGTCGTGCTCCCGGGCCGTGCTCCCGGTGACCGTGAGATAGACGCCGAGACCGGCCTCGGCAATGGCTGCCTCCTCTTCCTGCCCCTCGTCGGGGTAGACGAACTCGACACCTTCGACGGCCGTCATACCGAGAACTGCCTCGACGAGGCGTTCGTACCGCGGCGAGATACACAGGTCCCCCTCGTACTGTGCGAGGAACGACCGGTCGAGCGTCTCCCCCGCTTCGACCATCTCGGGCACGCCGAGCAGCGTGTGGTAGACCGTATCGCCAAGCCCTGAAACGACGCGCACGTCGGACTCTGTCGGGTCGATACGCTCGTTGACGGCCGCCAAGTCCGACACCCCATCTGGACCGAGCGAGACGACTTCCTCGAGCACGAGGTCCGCTGCGTCGAAGCCGAGCGCGAACTCGTGGGTCCGGAGCGCGCGGAACGGCTCCTCGCGACCCACCAGATGCACGGGCAGTCCGTCGAGTTCGAGGACGAGGCTGTCGAAGACGATACGGCGGGGTTTGCCGGGCCGGTCGTCCCGGAGCAGCGTGTACTCTGGGCCGCGTGAGAGCTCCGAGTACTCAGCGAGGCGCTGGTAGCTGTCGGCGTCAGCGGTCTGTTCCCCCTTTGTGATGGCTTTCTCGTACCGCAGCACCGACGTCAGATCGTCGACAAGCGACTCCGCCTCGGGGTTGTCAGCGACGGTCGCCACCCGTTCGAGCACCGCCTCCAGCGGGCGACCTTTCCGTGGCACTGCAACCGGAACCGGGTCAGTCATTACACCTGCAAGGAGGTCCGTGGGAAAAGCGGTTGCGGAAGCAGCGTCCAATGCAGCGCCCGGAACCCCACCGGAACCGCTAACACTGCGAGGCTCAGCTACCAACGTATGTCTCGGTGTGAAGGGACGGGCAAAACGCAGACAGTCAGGGGTAGCTGCTGATGTCGAATCCGATTCTGCTCGTCGGCGTTCTCCTCGCGCTGGCTGGTGCCGGGAGCGTTCTCCTCGACGCCGCACACTCCGGCGGGAGCCCACGCTTTATCGCATATCTCGTCGGGTTGTTGCTGTCGCTGGCGGGTGTCGGGCTGGTTCTCACGACGACGCTCTGAAACATTGCGTGTGAGTCGGTGGGGTACTGCTGGACCTGCTGGCCGAACGCCTCGTTGATGCGGTCGCGGAACTGCTCGGCAGCCGCGATTTCGGACGCTACCTGTTCGAGGTGGCACACCGGTTTCCTCGGGTTCGTGGTCAAGGTCCTGTACGTTGCCCGCGCGAATCTCCTCGGCGAGCTGGTCGGCGATGTCGTCTGCATCGACGCCCGTGGGCACCGCACCAGAGCCGACAGCAGTATAACGAAACAGGGTATTTACAACGGTGCGAGGCGAATACCATGGGGCTTGACCCCGTGGATGAAGCCGACACTCGATGAACCAAACCATTAACTGGAAATATCTCGAAATAAGATGCGTGACGGAACTACTCATTGGACGTGGCTTACACGGCAAAAACAAGCCGGGTCACGACCGTATGCGCCGTCACTACCGAGTAGGTCGGGGGGAGGCCGAATCCACGCCTGTGGAGACTGGAACCGTCCCCAGAACGTTTCGCGTTCTGGTGTGCGAACGAATTGCAGAGCGATTCGTCAACGCTGTGTCCACGTTTGATGCGAGTTCTGTCGCGGAAGCAGGAAGCCTCGGGGCTTGACCCCGGGGAACTTCACAAAATCCCACACTTTCGAACCTACGTCTTAGTCCCACTCTATCGGTTTTAGGTAGAGATGTCGACCCGGTCCCCGGTTTCGACGATGTCGAGTTGGCGAGGATAGTCGAACGACGCCGTGTGTTCATGCAGGGCAGTCGGGTCGCCAGTCAGGCCCTTCCACATGTCCCAGTGGCTCGGCAGCAGCCTGTCGAGTTTGAGTGCGCTGGCCGCCTCGGCGACCTGGTTCTCGTCACTGTACCACTGGGTGTAGCGTGGTTCGCCCGTCTCCTTGTCGGGTATCATGCCCGCAGAGCCGAACGCCAGAATCCCGAGGTCGATGTCGAACGCCGTGCCCAGCGAAGCAAACGAGTCTGCAGGCCGAGAGTCGCCGGGGTGGAAGACGGTCCCTGCGGGGTGCTCGAAGACGTATCCAATGGGATGTTCGGCGTCAGGGTCGTTCACCTCAACGACGTGGACAGTGAACTCGCCGAACTCGAGGACTACACCTTCCGAAACTTCCGAGAACTGCGCTTCCTCCAGTTCCCAGCGGTCCTCCCACGACTGCTCGTCTCTTGCGGCGCGCATGGATGCATCTGGCGCGACGAACGTTGCGCCCGTGTTCTCCAGAATCGGGGCCTGTGACTCGCCGTGGACGTGGTCACTATGCTCGTGCGTGGCGAAGACGGCGTCAGCCTCCGTCACGTCTTCAGGGGAGAACGGAACCGGGACCATTCGAATCGTTCGGGGAGGGTCGCCCGTTCCGAGGTACGGGTCGACGAACAGTGTCGTCCCGTCAGTCCCTTTGAGGACAAATCCGTTACAGCCCAGGTACCAGACGGCGACACCGTCCGGGTCGGCGTTCTCCACGGCTCGCGGCAGCCAGTCGCCCCAGTCGCTCGTGGTCATATGCTCACCTGTGGCGCCCACTGCATAGCGATTGTGGAGCCGTCTCATCGGTTCACGAACCACCCGAAGATACTCAAGTCCAGACTGTGTTATAATATGTCATGAACGAATCTCGCTCCACCGCCGGCTTCGCAGAAATGGCTCGCACGATGCGCCGGGCTGTAACCGCTCCCGCCGCCGATGGGGGCGTCCCTGAGCTGTTCGACGGCTGAGCCTCGCTGCTCCGGTGGGGTTTTGACGGCCGCGCGCACAGAGGAACCGTGGCCAGACACACGTTCCTTGGCTCCGTCGCCGTCGCAGTCGTTACCGGGCTGATCGGCTGGTACATTCGAGTTACTACGCCACTCCAACTCACAATCGGGGACGTGCTCGTCGACCCGTTTCTCGCGCGGTCGCTGCTCGCGGTCGCGTTCGCCGCCTTCGTCTTCGGCTGCTACCGGCTCTCACTGAGTTGGCTGAATCGCGACGCCAGCAAACGCCGGCGCCACGACTTACGGAACGTTCTCCGTCTGGGGTTCGGCCTCGTCGGGCTGGTCGGCGTGCTCGGTGCGGTCACGGACCAGTGGCTCGGCGTGCTGTTCTCGCTTGGCGTCGTCGGCTTCGCCATCACCTTTGCGCTCCAACAACCGCTGTTGTCGCTCCTCGGTTGGGTGTACATCACCGCAAAACGTCCCTACGGCGTGGGCGACCGAGTCCGTATCGGCGAGGTCAAAGGCGACGTTGTCGCGGTGGATTTTCTCGTCACCACGCTGTGGGAGGTGGGCGGCGAACTCGTCTCGACGAACCAGCCATCGGGCCGCCGGGTGACGGTTCCCAACAGCATCGTGCTCTCGGCGGATCTCACCACCTTCGGGGGCGCCGGCGGGGAGTACGTCTGGAACGAACTCACGATGCAGGTCGCCTACGAGACGGACCTCACGTTCGCCCGCGAAGTGATGGTTGAGGAGGCCGAGGTTCTGCTGGGCGAAGAGATGCACCGCCGTATCGAGCAGTACCGCGATGAACTCTCCCAGACCGCTGTGGAACTCACCGTCGACGATGGGCCCACGGTCAATATCGTCCAACAGGAGTCGTGGTTGGAGCTCCGACTGCGCTATCTGGTGAACCCCCGCCGCGCGACGCGGACCCGAAACAGACTCTACGAGGCCATTCTGGACCGCTTCGAGGCGGAGCCGGACCGGGTAATGTTCCCCCTCGGTCGGAACCGCTGACCAGACGTGGGCGGGGCGGTACCACCACTATCGAAACCCGGAAACGGGACGACCACCACCTGCCAGTAATGGAGTTTGGCGAGATTTCGCTCTCCGCGCTTGACGGCCCGTTCGATCTCCAATCGACACTCGAGAGTGGGCAGAGCTATCTCTGGGAGCGCGCCGACGGCGGGACATACACTGACCTCGCTGCCCACGGCGGCAACGCGTGGTACGAGACGGTCCTCCCGGCGACTACAGGGCTGACTGACCAGCCCACACTGCTGCGCGTGCGCCAGCGCGGTGGCGTCGATGATGGGGCACTGGAGTGGGAAGCCGGCGGCGTTCTGGAGGGGTCCACGACCCCCAGTGACCCGGCCGATGGCGAGGCACTGCTCACGCACTTGCTACGGCTGGACGACGATCTCGAGACGATCTACGAGGTGACGATGGACGAACCGCTGGTCAGAGAAGCTGTTGAGCGGTACCCCGGCCTGCGGCTCACCCGTGACCCGCCGTTTGGGTGTCTGGTCTCGTTCATCTGTTCGGCCCAGATGCGAGTCGCCCGGATTTTCGGGATGCAGCAGTCGCTGCGCGAGGCGTACGGTGAGCCAGTCACGGTCGACGGGCGGACCGTCCACGCCTATCCGACACCGGAAGCCCTCGCCGAGCGCTCCGAAGACGACCTGCGAGGGCTGAGTCTGGGCTACCGCGCACCCTACGTCCAGCGCACCGCGGAGATGGTCGCTGAGGGGGAGGCGAACCCGGAAGACGCGCGCGGACTGCCGTACGAGGAGGCCCGCGAGTATCTCACGAAGTTCGTGGGCGTCGGCGACAAAGTGGCCGACTGCGTGCTGCTGTTCTCGCTCGGCTACCTGCAGGCGATCCCGCTCGACACCTGGATTCAGACCGTCATCAGCGACTACTTCCCAGAGTGTGAGGGCGGCAACTACGCTGAGACCTCGCAGGCCATTCGTGAGCGACTGGGTGCCGGACTGCCTGAACGAGACGAGGTATTCGGCGAGAGCGGCCCCGACGCCTACGCTGGCTACGCCCAGACCTACGTGTTCCATTTCCTCAGAACGGGTGAAAATTAACCCGAGGGCAATCTATTCTCAGGGAGGTGTCGCCCCATGAGCCTGGTCCAGGTGTTCGCGCACTTTGACAGTGCCGAGATAAGCGGGGCGAATCCTGATGTAGGCCCAGTCTAAGCCCAAGCGTGTGCGGTTGGGGCCTGTCAAGGGCCGGCTGTCTACAGCGTCCCATGACCAAAATTCGGCGCGAACGTGGCTTATTGTGCGTTCCACCTCGCCCGCTATCGCGACCAGTATCCCCCGCTTTGCCTGCGGCCGGGGCGTCGAAGATAGACCTCACTGCGCCCGCCACACGGGGGGCGTTGGCTGTCGATCCAGAAAGTTCCTGACCGAATCCGTGCGGGTCGGTACCGCCGGGTGGGGGTGACATCGAGGGTAGACGCTGTTCGAAGCTGTCGACGCTAATGAGGACGGCCAGGTAACGTACGTCTGGATCGACCGCCAGTTAGAGTCTCAGGACGCCATCAAGATCTCCGCTGAGCCGTCTGGCAATTTTCTCGAGAGCGTCGACCAATGGTGTGCCTTCTACGAGTGAGACAGAGCTGCTTGGGAGGCGCTCCGCAGGGGTGAACAACGGTGATGTCCGCCGATGACGACCGGTCTCTCGTTGGCAACGGACCCGAACGAGATCCGTTCGTGTTCGACGCCTGCTGGCGGCTCTACAAGCGCGGTGAGACGAACCTGCTACAGGGTGGCGTCTCCACTACCCAAATCTCGTGTGAGCTGGGCATCTGCTGGAAGGCCGCCATCCGCTGGCTTGGGCGCTGCGAGATGCAGGCATTGTCGTCAAGCTCCATGGTGCCAAGCCGACCAATCTCAGTGGGCGGACCTCCTTGAGGAGGAGTTCGCGTTCGAGCGCACGTCCGACGTGCTCCTCGACGCCGGTCCGATCCTCGGTCACCGTACCAAATCGCTACTGGCGTCTACGTGGCCGCGCTGGAGCTACTGTTCGGAGTCACGCAGGACGTCAATCGAGAAACGGGAGTGGCCGGACCACCAGCGGCAGCGCTGATAATTGTCCTGCCCGTCACGGTTACGCTGGCGCTGCTGGTTGGGACGTACCGAGTAATCCTGGGTAGCGACTTTGTCGAGGGAGCAGCTGGCTCCCCGTAGTTCGAAATCGGCGAAACGCCTCCGACAGCGTCCGAGCGAACGAGGACCACGTGGAGTTCGTGGTGAAAGTCCTCCCGACGGGCTCCTTGTCGACGAGAGCGAGGACCGCGCCTCGTGGCGGTACTTGCGGCTGGGGCAGAGGTTCAGCAGAATAGCTTTCAGCTCTGGAGTAAGCGCTCCTACGGCACCGAGAGCGAGGAGTACGTGGTCGAGATCGCTTACTCCCAGGTAGCCAGTAAACAGGTCACGCGGGAGGACGAGTCGACGTCGACGCGGCGAATCGCCTCGAAGGTCACGACCTACTCGCGGACAGTCACGTTCGACGGAGGCTACGACTACGCGACGATGACGACCAGAAAAGTCTCCTTGAAAAGGCCCCCAGCGAGAGCAAATTCGAGGCGGCTCCGATGTACGCACTCAGAACCGGTTGGCAGAGGTTGACGCCTCAGCGGTCTCCCACGCGCGAGAGAACCTCCTCAGTCCGGTCTTTCGCTTTCTCACTGGGAACACCCTCGTCGGCATAGCGCTCGATGACTCGAGCCCGGAGATGCCCGTCATCTAACGGCTCTCGAGATTCGATAAAGCCGTTCTCCTCGAGATAGGTCTCTAACTCGCTTGCCTTCCCGGTTCGGAAACCCTTCACTTGGCTATCGTGCAGGGTCTCCACAATCTCTCTGCCATTCCCATTTAGTGAACCCGCAAGCTCGCTTACCTCATCAATGAAGTTCCCACTTACTGCCCCGGACGCATCGAGAACCTCTCTATCCACAGGCTTGCCACGGCCAACCTTCCAGGCGTCGGCGAACTCCTCGAGGGCAGCAGCGTTCTCCCTAGCTACTCTAAGCTGGTCATCACCGACTGTTTGGAGGCCTCCGTTGCCCCACCGGAGCAGGTTTTCTAACTGCCCCCAGTACGTGATTCCGAGCTCCAGCAAGTCATGGAGTGTGTCGACGTCATCGACGACGTACCACAGGTGGGCCGTCCCGACACCGTGGTGTGGGTTGAACGAGTCGACATCGAGGAGGTTCCGATAGACTCGGTGGTCGACGCCATCAGAACTTGGAACACTCGGGGTGAGTGACTCAACAGTACTGAGGTCGGGAATGTGGACGGACTGTTCAAGTTCACGAACTCCCGCAAGGTCGACAACCTCATGGTCGACATCAGCTGTGTCTTCCAGGATGGCCGTCCACTTTGCCACTTCATCGCCCTGGGCAGTGAAGTAGAAGACTTGTCGACCGTTCCGGGCGATTTCAACCGCTGATTCAATGATCGTCTTCGCCCTGCGATCGTCGGAATTGGCGAGCGTCTCGTCGAGAAGCAGCGGGACCCGAACGCCCTGCTCTTGCTGTTCAACAAACGCGAGCCGGACGGCAAGCAGGATCTGGATTCGAGTACCGCTCGATAGTTCATCAAGTGCGAGCCCCTTCTGTTTAGTCTCGTCATAGGCTCGGAACGCGGCCCGGTGCTTGTCGAAATCCAGGCGGTATCTGCCCCGTGTTATCGTCGACAGAATTTCGCGAGCGCGCTCAAAGACCTCCGGACGGCCCGAATCCATCGTCGCCTCCTGGACGTGGTCGACAAGCACATCGCCGACCATCGCCGAATAATCGTCCTCGAGCTGGTCTCGTAGGCCCTCGAGTGCCCGGCCGCGTTCCGCGAGTGCGGTTTCAATCTCGTCGTCGTTCTTTGCCTGCCTGATTTCGGCCTCGATATCGGCAATTCGCGACTGGAGCTCCTCGAAGCCTTCCGCGATTCGTTCGGCCTGATTACGGACCTCTCGCAGGTCAGCAACCGCTTCGTCTTTGAGGTCTGGCTCGAACTCTGGGTAGCCTTCGAGTTTGTCGGCCTCCCCTTCTGCCCGAATCTCGGCCTCTCGAACAGCTTCCGTGGCTGCCTCGTACTCCTCTACCTGTTCACACAGTTCTTTCAGAGTACCGTGGTCGGCTACATCGAGATCGAACTGGGCGAATATCTGCTCACGTTCCTCTTCGAGCCCCTCGGTTTTTCCAGTAGCTTCCTCAATCGTCGCCTCCGCCTGCTCGAGGTTTCGCTGTGCCGTTTGACGGTTCGCCTCACGGGTCTCGAGGTCACGAATTGCCTCAATCGACTGCCCAGACGTCTTTACCGTGTCATAGCCGTAGAGAGTTAGCTCCGCCTGGAGGTCCCCTCGTGCCGTCTCAATTTGTTCGTCAACGGAATCGAGACTCGCCTGAATTCCCTCAACCTCGTCATGGGCTTCTTGCCAATCAAGCACCCGCTTGGTGAGGACGGTAAGCTCGACATCGGACACGTCTGGAGCAGCGCCTAACTGGGCTTTGAGGTTGGCACGTGTCTGCTCTAGTTCGACCTCCGCTTCTTCGAGTGAGTCCGAATCCGTAGCCAGGCTCTCACGCCACTCTGAACGCTGGTTGGCTATTTTGTGGTCCGCAATTGCGTCATACAGCTCAATCAGTCGAGAGCGGACCGCCTCATCGGTCCAGGCCCCCGGTGAATCAAGGCTGGTCTGCTCGAATGACTCGTGATGGGGTGTTCGCGAATCGGTATCGGCTGCGGTAGCTTGGGAGCGGACCCGAAGACCGTACCACAGAATTCCGACTGCAACAGCAAGGATAGACAGGAGTAGTGGATTGACCAATAGGCCCAGAGCGATACCTGCCAGCGCAAGGGACACAGCCGAGACAGCGGCAATTTTGAACGCTTCAGAACCATCTCCCGTACCATCTGTAGCGCCAGCAGCGAGCCACTGCTCTAACGATTGGCTCCCCCGTTCGAGGGTAGAGAGGGTACCCTCGGGGTTCTCTCCGATATCTAGCAGTCGCTGGACAGCAGCTCGTGTTTCGCGTGTAGCCTGGAGTTCCTCGGCTTCCCGTGCGAACTTCGAGACGGTCTTCCACGTAACAGGCTCAAGCTCGACGAGGTCCTCAGTCTCGACCTCCAACGGAATGTCCTCTCGGGCAGTCTCTCGCTGGCGTTCGGCCTCAGCCAACTCTGTTTTGAGCTCCTGTTTCCGGTCCTCTGCAGAATTGAGGTCATCACGAAGCGATTTTAGGTGGTCGATGCGGCCTGTCGGAACCGACCCATCAGGAAGCTCGACCTCTGCAAGGCGTGTTTTAGCCTCCGTTTTGGTCGCCTCTGCGGTCTCTTTCTTATCTACCCACTCCTCGATACCCGCTTCAAGCTCCCGAACCTGGTCAATTTCGTTCCCGTCGACTCGGTCTAGCTTTTCGGGGTACTCCGCAAGTGCCGACTGCGCGTTTTCGAGTGTATTCTTGGCCTCAGCGTAGACGATAGCCTGCTCAAGTAGTTCGACGCGCTGGTTGGCCTGCCGAGCGTCCTCGAATTCGCTGCGTAATCGCGAGAGCTGGTTTTGCTTTTGACGTAGTTCGGTAACCTCGTTGCGCGCCTCTCGCAGGTCTTGGACCGCTCTCTCGGCATCTTGAACGACGTTCTTGTTCGACCGGCTTGGAGTGTCTGAATAGCCGAGTTCGTCATACGCGGCCGAGAGGTCATATCCACCAGCCGACTCTCGCTCGATTATCTTGGCGAAGGACTCGTTGGTGTTGTCTTGCTGGAGGAGATCATGAAGGGAAAGCCGGTAACGGTCGCGTTGGTCAGCAGGCGGGAGGCTCGGGGCGTTTGCCTGCTGACCCTCACGCTGGTAGCTTGGCCGGCCATTGTTGAGATCGACTCGCCAGGCCTCCTCATCGACGGAGAAATGCCCGACAAGGGATGCTCGTTCGTTGGCAGCCGCAGGCCAACACAACCACTCGAGTGACTCAGCGAGGGTTGTCTTTCCAGCCGCATTTGGCCCGTGGACGACATTGATGTCCGAGCTCAAGTCCTCGACAGAGAAGCCGCCCGTTTCGAAGCCTGGCGCCCGGATGACCTGAATCTCTTCAAACCTGATAGAGTCTCTCGTCATAGCTGACCCTCCTTCTGACTGTGGAGACGACCGAGTAGCATCCGTGCCTGTTGTTCGAGATGGTCGATCGCGTCCTCTTCAGTCGGCTCTTCAAGCTGGGTTTCCCGTCGAAGTTCGTTGTAGGCATTCGCACTGTATGCTTGCCGAAGGGTGGTGCGGGCATCCTCGACGACGTCACCGTAAGCTTCCTGAGGATCTCCCTCCTCGATTTCCAGTAAGAGGTTGGCGAGGTAGGCCGCTGCATTGTCTCCTGACGCCAGCTCTTCGAGATCGATTGCCGGTCGGGTGTCGACCTCGATCGATTCAACCCGAACCGCAACTGACCCCTCTCGGAATCCAAGATCGCGCTCCATTGTTCGACGCTTCTCAACAAGTTCTGCGTGCGCTTCCGTGCGCCCGGTGAGGCGTACTCGGACGAGACTAAGCTCTAGGGCACTCGCCTCAAGCTCTGAACGGACGTGGTCTGTAACCGCGTCCGAAATGTTGGAGGTCACCTCTTGTGGGGTGGCGGCTTCAGAGACGTCGACGGTCACCCGGTCATAACGGAGCGAGGCCAGGGGGAGCTGCTCTGCCTGGACGTCGCCGTTCTCTTGGACCGTGATTGTCCACGGCCCGTGGGCACGCTGTTCACCCGGGTCAAGTGGTTGTGGTGACCCAGAGTAAATAGTGAGCGGGCTCGAGTCAATCCGGATACCCGGAGTGTGAATGTGTCCAAGCAGCCATGCATCCGCCGGAGTGTCTCGTAGGTCGCTCGAGAGCACTGGTGCGTATCGGCCCCCTTGTGAATCGAGATCCGCATGGAGCACGCCCACCTGTGGGGCGTCATCAACCGCCGGCTGGTCATACGTCTCAAGCGGTGACTCATAGACGTGCTCGGCCGAGAACGACCACCCATCAAAGTGGGCGACTACGTCGCCGTCTCGCTCAAGCGTCCACCGCTCCCACTGTTGGCCCCGGCCAAGGAAATGGAGCGATTCGGAGTCAAGGTTATCCACCATCTCTGGAAGGGCATCGTAGTCGTGATTCCCCGCCACGATGACGGTGGGGATCCCCTGTTCATCGAGTTGGGCGACGCCATCCTCGAATGCGCCATACGCCTCGAAATAGCGATTTTCCTGGTCGACGATGTCCCCGGCAATCACGACCGTATCAACGTCTCGGTCAATTGCCTCCTGGACCATGTCGAGCCAGACCGCTTTCGGTGAGAAATCCTGGCTATCGAGGTCATCCGGAATTCGGCTCGGGTGCCGGCCCAGATGCAGGTCTCCAGTATAGAGTAGTTCCAAGGCGTCGTTCATGAGGACGATTAAACAGTTAGAGAGAAATGAAAGTCACAAGCAAATAAAGGTCTCCCTCTTCAGTATCAAATTACGTCCTGGGAAGATCAATTGATTCCCGACAACCGCTGGGCATCCTCGGTAACCATGTTTGAACAACGACAGGTCCCATTGTCTATAAACATCCGGTAGAAGGAACTACGTGTTCCACCATATGCGGACGCGCGAAGTGGAGTAACACATGGACAGGAGTTGGATCATCCCGTTTCGCAACCACACCAACTGTCAAGTCACCCGCTCCACAAGTTGGGGTATGTCAGAACGGCCGTACGGCGAGTGGCCCTCGCCCGTTTCCGCCGCCGATGTGGCGGGCGATACCCGACGGTTCGGCCACGTGGCTGCGGAGAACGGTGCGGTCTATTGGCTCGAGCGACGACCCAGTGAAGACGGCCGCGGCGTCGTCGTCCGCGCGGGTGCCGACGGCGAACAGGTCGAGGTCACACCGTCGGATATCGACGTTCGTACCCTGGTTCACGAGTACGGCGGCGGCGATATCGCGGTCCACGACGGCGTCGCTTTCTACGCGAACTTCGAGGACCAACGACTCTACCGCACCGACGGCGGCGATGAGCCGACAGCGATTACGCCAGCGCCCGAAACTGAACACGGTCTGCGGTACGCCGACATGGAACTGAGTCCCGACGGTGAGCACCTCTACGCCGTCCGGGAGCGCCACGAGGGTGAGGAGGCAGAGGAGGAGCCAGTCACTGAACTGGTCCGGCTCCCCAGCGACGGGAGTGAGGAGCCGTCCGTCGTCGCGAGCGGCCACGATTTCTACGCCGCCCCGCGGCTCTCCCCCGACGGCGAGCAGCTGGCGTGGCTGGGCTGGGACCACCCGCGGATGCCGTGGGACGGGACGGAACTCCACCTCGCACCAGTCAGCGAGGACGGCAGCGTCGGCGACGACGACGTGGTCATGGGTGGCCCCGATGAATCGGTGTTCCAGCCCGAATGGAGCCCATCTGGTGTTCTCCACGCCGTATCTGACCGGACAGGGTGGTGGAATCTCTACGCGCTCGGGGCGACTGGGGCCGCCGAGCCGACGAACCGAACACCCGATGCAGCAGAGTTCGGCGTCCCCCAGTGGGCGTTCGGCCTCTCGACCTACGCCTTCCTCGACGACGGCCGGGTTGCTGTCCTTCGAAACAGCGACGGCCGAGGCTCGCTCTGTTTACTGGACGGAACCGACCTGACCGATGCCACCCTCCCCTTTGAAGCCTACCCCAGAGCGAAGCTGGTGAGCGACGGCGAGACGCTGGCGTTCGTGGCAGGCGGGCCGGCGACGCCCCCGACGGTCACCCGCTGGAAGCCGGAAGCCACCGCAGGGGGAGAAAGTGCGCCGGAGGTCGAGCGGTTACGGCAGGCGTTCGATCTCGAACTCGAGGCGACCGCCGTCTCGGAGCCGACACATCTCGATATCCCGACCCGCGACGACGCCACGACCCACGCACTCTACTACCCACCTTGCAACTCCGAGGTGAGCGCGCCAGCAGACGATGCCCCGCCGCTGGTGACGATGGTCCACGGCGGCCCGACGAGCCAGACGCTCCCGGTAGCGAAGCTCGCAATACAGTTCTTCACCACCCGCGGCTTCGCCGTCGCGGACGTGAACTACCGCGGGTCAACGGGCTACGGCCGTGAGTACCGCGACGCACTCCAAGGTGAATGGGGTGTCTTGGACACCGCCGACTGCGTCGACACCGCCCAGCATCTGGCGGAAACAGGGCGGGCGGACGGCAAGCGACTGGCGGTTACAGGCGGTTCGGCGGGTGGCTACGCAGTTCTCTGTGCGCTGGCGTTCCACGACACGTTCGACGCCGGGGCGAGCCACTACGGAGTCGCCGATTTGGAAGGGCTCGCAACACACACGCACAAGTTCGAGTCGCGCTACCTCGACGGACTGGTCGGCCCGCTCCCCGAGGCCCGGGAGACCTACCAGGCGCGCTCGCCGGCGTTCCACGCCGACGGCATCGACGCGCCGCTCCTGTTGCTGCAGGGTGGGATGGACCAGGTGGTTCCACAGGAACAGGCCGAAGAGATGGTTGATGCACTGGTAGAGACGGGCACTCCGTACGCCTACGCGCTGTTCCCGAAGGAACGACACGGCTTTCGGACTGCTGAGGCGAGCCAGCGGGCGCTCGAACTCGAACTCGCATTCTACGGCGAAGCGTTCGGGTTCAGTCCCGCCGACGAATTGCCAGCGCTCGAACTCCACCGTGGAACACGGGAAACGCTGACCGTGGAGTAAATTAGACCGTCAGCTCGACGGGCTCCATTCCGAGGAACGCGGTCTCGTAGCCTTCGTGTCGAGACGCCTGCGGCGGCGCGTCGACAGTAATCGTGAGTTCGTCACCCGACTCGAGACTCGGCAGCGCGGCTCCGTAGTGTGTGTTCAGTTCCGGGCTCACCGTCGCTGTCAACACGTCGTCGTACACCGGTTCGCCATCCCGAGTCACTGTCGTCGAGAGCGCCATCAACGGGAGCGTGAAGCGATTGTACGGTGTCCGCGGGGAGACAGCCAGATACGGCTCGCCGTCCTCGCCGCCGTACGCCGCGGCGCTTTCGAGCCACGTCGCCGCGAGGACCGCGTCGCCGCTCTGTCCTGTGCCGACGAGGGTGCCGGGGAGTTGCTCGGGTTCGGGAACTGTCGTCGAGGGCATCATCTCCATCCCCATCGGGGGGACCGCACCCAGCGTTCCCTGTTTGGCGTCCGGGACGTCCGTGTAGGAGATCTCCTGCAGCGCTGAGCGCTGGTAGTCGACAGTGAACTCGAAGGCGGCTTCGCCCGCGCCTGCCAGTGAGCCAGTTCGGCGGCTACCCGGCTCGCCGACGGAGACGGTTACATCGTACTTGCCCTGTTCGGGGAGTTGGACGTTGTCCCCGAAGTGAAAGCCCATCTGCTGGGAGAGCATTGGCCACGGACTGATTTCGACCACCTGCTCGCCGTCGCGACGAACGGTCATCCGAGGGTTCACGTCGGGAACGACGATCCCCGTCTCGGCGTGCCAGACAATCGGCATGAGGTGGAGCGAGTCATCATCGCTGACCTCGACTTTGTTCGTAGTCGTTCCCGTGACCGTCCAGAAGCGATGCGGGTAGCTGTACGTCAGCGCGCAGTTGTAGGCGCCATCGCTGGCCATCCCCGCCATCAGCATCCCCTCTGTGTGTGTCGGGTAGTAGACCGCATTCGGGGGGTTCTCGACCAGCGGTGGCTCCTGAGTGCCCGACTCCAGTGAGAAGCCGGCACAGCCAGCCAGCCCCGCGACGCCGGCAGCGCCAAGTCCAGCGAGGAACTCGCGTCGGGAGTTACGCGACACGGACCACCTCTTCGGCCTGCTCCGGATTCGCGGGGGGCAACGCCCGAAGTGACCGCGGCGGCAGAAGGAAGTTCCCGCGGCGGACCACGTTCAGATACTGCAGGATGCCGTTGTTGGTACGCTGGCCGACCGCGGAGTTCTGGGACACCGCCTCGCCGTTCATCGCGTCGCGAGTCGTCACGAAATCGGCAATCTCGCGCTGGAGCGAGAGGAAGTGGGTGCTCGCGCGGCCGCCGTCGGTGGAGTCGAAATCTCGGCGCAGGATGATTGGGGCGTCGTCCTCGCGCACGTCGACCATCTTCTGGCCGTGACCGACGACGCCAGTTGTACGGCCCGTTTCCGCCGGGTCGCCGCAGCCGTCCATCTGGGGGTCATCACCGAGGTTCTCGCCGGTCCCCTCGACAGTGTCGGTGGCCGCGTGGTGGGGGCAGAACATCTTCGAGACGCGCTGGTCACGGCTGTCCTGTTCGTACCACTGTTGGAGGTTGAGTTGGATGAACGAGAGCTGCTGCGTCGTTCCGTCTGCGAAGGGACCGTCCGGAATGGTGACGCGGTCCTCGCCTGGTTGGTTGCCCGCAAAGCCGGACTCGAACCCCATGTACAGCGGTGCGTCCTCCGACACTGGTTCGCTGTCCGGGACGCCGTCCACGTCCTGATTCTCCGCCGGGAGCCCCTCGCCGATGAAGCCGGTTCGGCGCTCCCGGACCGAGAAGGCAGAGAGCAACGAGTCACTCGGCTGGGAAACCCCGTTGAGTTCCTCGACTTCGCCTTTCAGTGCCTCCTCAGCACCCAGCACCACCTCTGCGTTGTCGCTGGCGAGATGGATTAGTGCGTCCACGTCGTCGGGGTTGGGGTCCTCGAACGACGCCAACGGCTTGGGTTCGGGCAGGTCGACGCTCTCGGGCAGTGAGTCGTCGAACCGCGCGAAGTAGTACGGCGAGTAGCTCACCGTCATGAGCAGGCCATCGGCGGAGCGCTCGTAGGCTCGCTCGACGCCTCGCAGCGCCTCGGCGACGGTTTCCCGCTCGGCGTCGGTGGGCGTGTCGCCGTCGTACTCCAGCGCGAGCAACACTCGGTGGCGCGGGTGGTGGTTGTTGCCGGCTTCGTCGGTGGGGAGGAAGGCGTTCCACGCGTACTGGCGCTCGGGGAAGGCGGCGTCTGGGTCCTCCGGCCCCCGTGGCACGTCGACGCTAGCGCCGTGGTCGAGGCAGGCAGAGAGCGCCGCCGTCCCACCGATGGCGACTGCAGCCTTCACGAACGCTCGTCGGTCGATGCCCTGAGAATCGTCCATATTCACCATCGGGGCTGGGCGTGAAAGTGGGTTCTGGTGCAACTCTCGAAACGGGACGTCAGCCAGCCAGCAGGTCGTCGACCAGCCGGGTGAACCGGTCCAGCAGGCGGTCGGGGAGCGACGGGCGGATCGCCTCAAGGAGACGCAGCGTCTCGGTCGGCTCGACCAGTGCGTAGCGAACCCGGCCGTGGTCGCCGCGGCGCTGTTCGAGTAGCTCGGCCTCGACCAGCCGGTCGGCGTGGTAGGAGAGGGTGCTCCGAGCGATGCCGAGTTCGTCGGTCAGGTCGCCCGCAGTCGATTCTTCACATTCAATCAGGAGGAGCAGTAGTTCCCGAACCGTCTCGCGGCGCGCAAGTGCCAACGTGCGGCGTTCCCGGTCGGTGTAGCCCGGAGGGAAGTAGTGGGTTCGACCGTACTGCTGGTCGGCGACGACAGCGCCGCCATCGCGCAGCCGTTTGAGGTGATACTGCACCTGCCCGGTCGCGAGGTCGAGTTCACGACCCAGGGCATTGACGTGGACGCCTGGGTGGGTCTCGACGTGGGCCAACAGCCGCTCGCGTGTGGTCATCGCGTCACCTCCCGTTCGTCCGGGTACCCATCGTCCGACTGTCCCTCCTCCCGCTGTCCGCCGTCTGCACGGGCCGCGTCTGGCGGGGAGCTATTCCGGTTCCCAGTCCCGACCAGATAGACCGCGGCGATGACCAGTGCCGCCATCACCACGTCCAGGGCGTGCTCCAATTCGTGGTGAAGCGTCGGCCCGACGAGGTCGGCGTAGCCTGCGAACCCGACAACGGTGCGGGCGACCAGGGAAGAAAGCGCCAGCGCCACCAGCAGGTAGGGTGTGGAACGCCGACGGACGAACGCCGCGACCGCGAGCCCGGCGACGACCGCAGTCAGCGCCGCCCCCAGCGTCAACAGCGCCAGCGTCGCCAGCGAGCGACCGTGAACGCCTGCGGCCAGCGGCAGGAACTCGGCGGGGCTCATTTGCTGGCCGTTAGGGCCGGGAGGATATACGGCTTCGGCTCGCCAGCGGCACGCTGCCCCGGCCGCACCAACCCCTAAGGTCAGTCGGACCGAGCGCTCGGACAAGGAATGTCCGAACACGAGATTACGATGACCGTTGACGGTGACCGGGAAGCCGTCACGGTCGAGGCCCGACGCCTGCTGGTCCACGCGCTGCGCGAACAGGGCTACACCGCGCCGAACGTGGGCTGTGAGTCGGGGAAATGTGGCGCCTGCACGGTCGAACTCGACGGCGACACCGTCAAATCTTGCTGCTTGCTCGCGGTGCAGGCCGACGGCTCGGTGGTCAACACCGTCGCCGGTGTCGAGGGGGCACCAGAGGGGCTTGCGGCCACCGGCGGGGCCGAAGGCAACGACAGCTGGCACGGTTCAGGAGAGCTTCCACCAAGAACACGGCCTGCAGTGTGGCTACTGCACGCCGGGGATGGTGCTGACCGCCCGGGAACTGCTGGCAGAGAATCCCGACCCCACCCGTGAGGAAATTCGTGACGGGCTGAAGGGGAACATCTGCCGCTGTACGGGTTACACGAACATCGTCGATGCCGTCGAGGACGCAGCAGCGAAGCTCGAACCAATCGAAACCGACGGAGGTGCGGACTGATGTTCCCGCCGCAGTTCGACTACCGACGGCCCGAGAACCTCGAGGAAGCACTTGAAGCAGTAGCAGCGGACGACGCCGTCGCGCTGGCCGGCGGACACGACCTGGTCCCGAAGCTCAAACAGCGGGAAACGAATCCCGGAACAGTCGTCGACTTGGCTGGGCTCGACGGCCTTCGCGGCGTTGGCTCTGGTCAGAACGAAGTGGAAGTTGGCGCGCTCACAACCTACGCAGCGATGCTGGATACGGCCCCCAAAGGCGTCGACGCGCTGCTCGACGCCACGGGCGAGGTCGGCGACACCCAAATTCGGAACCGTGGGACCGTCGGCGGCAACCTGGCTGCCGCCCACCCGGCGAGCGATATTCCTGCAGCCGCGCTCGCACTCGACGCAACCCTCCACTTGACTGGGCCTGGTGGCGTCCGCTCGCTCCCCACAGAGGCGTTCTACGGCGACGACGGCGAGACAGTCTGTGGCGACGACGAACTACTGACCGAACTCACGGTCCCGCAGGCCGCGGGCGACGGGAGCGCCTACGCCCGCAAGACCCACCCATCCACAGGCTACGCCGCGGTTGGCGTCGCAGCGCGGCTATGCCTCGATTCTATGGGAATTTCGGAGGCTCGCGTCGCCGTCACTGGGCTGCTCGACAGCCCGGCACGACTGGAGAGCGTGGAACGTGCGCTGGTCGGGGCTGGGGCTACCGACGAGGAGTTTTCGGAAGCTACCGCCCGAGCGGGCGAGGCATTCGACGAGTCAGGCGTTCGAAGCGACCACCTCGTCTCTGCGGATCAGCGGTTGCGGTTGCTCCCGGTATACGCCGAGAAGGCCATTTCCCAAGCGCTCGACCGCGCGGTTGATCGAACAGGGGTGAGCGCCTGATGTCGACCGACGACCGCGAAGCCATCGACGCCGAGGGGTTCGAGGGTGAGGTCGACCCTGAGGACGCCCCGGGCTACGTCGGCCACTCCCAGCAGCGTCGTGAGGACGCGCCGCTACTCCGCGGGGAAGCGACCTACACCGACGATTTCGGCGGCCCCGAAACCACCTCGCTGGCGTTCGTGCGTGCCGAGGTCGCACACGCGGATATCGTGGAAATCGAAACGGCGGACGCGGCAGCCATCGACGGCGTGCTCGCGGTCTACACCTGGGCGGATCTGGCGGACGGCGACGGGCCGATGGTGCTGCCCGCCTCGACCTCGCCGCTGGACGTGGCGGTCCCGGGGCACCCGGTGCTCGCCACAGAGCGCGTGCGGTACGATGGCCAGCCGGTTGCCGCCGTCGTCGCAGAGGACCGCTATCTGGCCGCCGACGGCGTCGAGGCGGTCGATATCACCTACGACGAGCGGGGCGTGGTCACGGAACCCGACGAGGCCGCCAAGGCTGACGCGCCAACGCTGTACGAGGGCGCCCCGGACAACGTCGCGGTCACAGCGGGGATGGGCGATGAGGACGCGACTGCCGAAGCCTTCGAGGCGGCCGACGAGGTGGTCTCCGTGGAACTGGAGAACAACCGTCTCGTCCCCAGCGCCCTCGAACCTCGCGCAGCGGTCGCCCGCTGGGGCGGTGAGGATGGTCTCACGGTCACCATCTCGAGTCAGTCCGCCCACGGGCACCGACAGAAGCTCTCACAGACGCTCGGTCTCCTCGAACGAGACATCCGCGTCATCGCCCCGGGGTCGGCGGGGGGTTCGGTCACAAAGGCCACCACCATCCGGGCGAGGCGATGGCCGCGTGGGCCGCCCGGGATCTGGGCCGTGAGGTGAAGTGGACTGCCACGCGCTCGGCCAACTACCGCGAGGGCGCCCATGGTCGCGACCACCGGACGACTGCGGAACTCGCGCTGACGGCCGACGGGGAGTTCCTCGGGCACCGCGTCCAGACGTACGCCGGCGTCGGCGGCTACGCGCTCGGCGGCGGCGCGGCGATGCCCGGCTGGTACGGCCGGCTGCTCTCCAGCCAGTACGTCATCCCAGCCATCTACTGTGAGTCGAACGCGGTGTTCACGACGACGGCCCCGGTCCACTCCTACCGTGGCGCAGGACGGCCCGAAGCTATCTACGTGACTGAACGGCTGGTCGACGTGGCGGCCGCAGCGTTGGGGCGGGACCCCGTCGAACTCCGGCGCCAAAACCTCATCGACAGCGGGGCGTTCCCCTACGAAACCGCCGTTGGGGCGACGTACGACAGCGGTGACTACGAACCCGTGCTGGACCGAGCAGCGGACGCCGTCGCCGAGGAACCCCGCGGCGGGGAGCTCGACGAGAACGGACGGCT
>Ga0306890_100057_pt1 | contig 59938 bp, 59 predicted proteins | sample AntDeeMetagen192_FD_190449 | JGI IMG/M metagenome (GOLD analysis project Ga0306890, IMG submission 190449) | Saline lake microbial communities from Deep lake, Antarctica - Metagenome #192 (v2) (version 2) | ecosystem: Environmental > Aquatic > Non-marine Saline and Alkaline > Saline | place...
CGGACCATCGAGAGCCGGACAGACCTCCTGCATTTCATCGGCCACTGCGAGGAGTCCGGGCTGCGCTGTCCTGACGGGAACTTATCCATCTCCTCGGTCTCGACATCACGCGCACAGACGTTCTTCCTCAACGCCTGTGGCTCCTACGAGGAGGGATTGGAGATGGTCCGGAAAGGGAGCGTCGCCGGCGCGGTGACCTTCGAGAAGGTGCTCGACAGCCACGCCGCGAAGGTCGGGACGGCGTTCGCCAGGCTGGTGGCCCACGGCTACAGCATCGAACGGGCACTGTCACTGTCCCGACGCCGAGTCATCATGGGGAAAGACTACGCTGTCGTCGGCGATGGGACACACGTCCTCACACAAACAGAATCCGTTGTCGGCCCGGAAGTCTCGCTCACACGTGAGTCAGAAGACAAGTTCTCGCTAACCTACCAGATGCCCACACCGAACCAAATCGGGAGCAAAATGGCGGTCTACCTCGAGGAGTCCGACAAACCCTCGCTGAACGGGAGCACACAGGAGTTCACACTTGATCGAACGGAACTGGTCCGGTTCCTCCGGTCTGGTGGATTTGTGGTAATCTACCAGAAGGACATTCACTGGCCCACCGAGCTGGCGGACCAACTTGAGAACTAACGCCGACTCAGGGCCCGGAGTCGATGGTCCCCGAGGCGTTCGTCCCGATGGGGTCAGTGAACTCGAGTGACTCTGCGCCGACGGTCCCCTGTGCCGCCACCATCAGCAGCAGCAACACGAGCGTCATCGCAAGCCGCGGCCGCTTGGCTGCGGTGCCTGTTACCCACATTCCAGTACGCGTTACCACGCTATCACGTGACATAAACTTTATTTTGATGCTCTATCCCATAAGTGTTACGGATACAAGATTAAGAAGAGCAGATATGCTCACGAGTTGGTGACCCAAGAATTTGTTCGGAGCAGCGCTGATACCCCGATATCCCCCGTTAGTATTAAATGTTAACACCAATATATATACAATAATGAGCTCGAATTTACTCGGGGACGAAATTGAGGATATCCTTCGGTCGGCGTTCGAGAGCGCCGACGGAGAACTCCTGATCGTCGACCCGTCGGCCGACGTGATCGAATCGCTGGTGGAGTTGGGCCCGGCGTTCGAGGGCGACCTGCCGCCGCTGAAACTGCTCGCAGACGAGAGACTGCTCAAGGACGTAATGGACGACTTCCTGGTCGCGAGCAGCGCGGCCGATCTAGTCGAGAACGGCGACCTCGAGATTCGGAGTCTCGCGGGCGACGCGGACAACTCCTTGCTGGTGACCGGCGAGCGCGTCGTCGCTGTCGTCACGGCTGGCGACCGCGTGGCCGGCCTCACGACCGAGGATGAACAGTTCGTCGAGACTGCCTTCGACACCTACAGCCAGCGGTTCGAGGCAGCCGACGAGTATAACCTCCGGACCCCCGCGATTAGCCGGGTCCGCGAGACGATGGCGGCGAGCATCGGTGAGGGGCCGCGCGCAGACTTCGACACCGTGCTCTCCTCGCTCGAGACCGCCCGCGGCGACGGCGAGGGGCTCGACGAGGTGACCATCACGCTGTTGGTCGCCGCGAAGAACGACGTCCTGCTCTACGACATCAGCAAGTGGGGCGAGGACGTGGGAATCGCCTCGAAAGCGACGTTCTCTCGCACGAAGACTCGCCTGGAGGAGTTGGGTCTCATCGACACCGAGAAGGTCCCTATCGACGTTGGTCGTCCGCGCCTGCGCCTGAAGCTCGGCGACGAGCGACTTGTGGGCACCGACGCTGCTGAGCTGGCTAGCGTAGCGCAGTCGATGATCGCCAGCTAAGAAAGCCCGCACCCGACCCTTTTTCATCGAGAGCGCCAACCCGCAGCTATGGATATCGGTATCGTCGGAACGGGGCCGGCTGTCGACGCCATCAGCAGCGCGATGGGTGACGTCGACGCCACGGTCACCGAAGTCGACGTGGACGAACTTTCGGAGATGAGTTTCGGTTTCCTCGTCGGTGCTGCAGGTGCAGACGCCTTCAGCACCGCCGCAGAAACACTGGACCGCTGGGTTGCCGTCGAGGTCGGCGGCGTGGGGGGGTACGCCGTCGAGGACGTCGACGCCTCAGTCTCCGTGTTTACAAGCGATTCAGGCTGTTTCCGCTGTTTACGGCAGCGAACCGGCGCAACCGTCGAGCCCGCGGAGAAACCACAGGGCGTCAGGAGCGCCGTCCGCTATGCGGGGGCTGTCGCCGCCCGGCGGGCAATCCGACTGTTGAGCGGTGAGAAGCTCGGTGGGACCATCGTCGAAATCGAGGGCCCGGAACGGCGCTTCCAGCCCGTGCCGTTCTGCCGGTGTGGGGACGGCCGCGACCGAACACTGACGCTCTCCCACCGCGAGGTCGACCTCGAAGACGCCATCGCGCGCGGCGAGCAGGCCGTCGACGACCGGGTCGGGATTGTGCGCCAGATCGGTGAACAAGAGTCCTACCCGCTGCCGTACTACCTGGCTCAGACCGCCGACACCTCCGGGTTCTCCGACACCCGCGCCGCAGAGTTTGCCGCCGGTGCCGACACCGATTGGAACGCGGCGTATATGAAGGCACTCGGCGAGGCGATGGAGCGCTACAGTGCTGGCGTCTACCGCGACTCTGAGTTCCGGCAGGCGACCGCTGCAGAGCTCGAGGGGGCGGTGCTCCCCGACCGCTTCGTTCAACCCGACGAGTACCCCACTCCTGAGGCGACTGAGGAGCGTAGTTGGGTGCCCGCGCTCGACGTAGCGGAGGGCTCCCCCGCGTGGCTGCCCGCAGAGGTGGTCCAGTATCCGCCGCCATCGGAGCGCATCAAGCCCGCCATCACGACTGGGCTGGGGCTCGGGAACTCCACCATCGAGGCGACGCTCTCAGGGCTCTATGAGGTGCTGGAGCGGGACGCGACGATGCTGAGCTGGTACTCGACCTTCGAGCCGCTGGGGCTGGACATCGACGATGACGGCTTCGACGAACTCCGTCGCCGTGCACTGAGCGAAGGGCTGGAGGTGTCGGCCTCGCTACTCACCCAGGACGTGGACGTGCCCGTCGTCGCCGTCGCGGTCCACCGCGAGAACGAGTGGCCGAAGTTCGCTACCGGCTCCGGCTGTGCGCTCGACCCCGTCGACGCCGCCGAGAGTGCGCTCGCGGAGGCGCTCCAGAACTGGATCGAACTCCGGAACATGGGGCCAGAGCAGGCCCGCGAGGAGGGCGGTGCCATCGGCGAGTACGGCGAGTTCCCGGACCGCGCGCGAGAACTCACCGAGTTCGACGTGCGGGTGCCAGCCGAACGCATCGCCGACGAGGCCGCGGAGTTCTCCGGCGAGGCAGAGCTCTCAGCACTGGTCGAGCGCGTGACAGCTTCCGGGCTGGAGTCCTACGCAGCGAGAATCACGCCCCAGGACGTGGAGTCGCTCGGCTTTGAGGCGGTTCGGGCGACGATTCCGGAGGCCCAGCCACTGTTCACGGGCGAGCCGTTCTTCGGGGACCGACTCGATTCGATTGCGGCGTCGATGGGGTTCGAGCCGAAGCCAGACAGGGCCTACCACCCGTTCCCGTAGGGCCCGAACTACAGCAGGACCGCTTTCACGTCGGCCTCGCCCGCACGCCGGACGACTGCCCGGGCCCAGTCTTCAGCGCCACAGAGATTGTCCGAATTCCCATCGAGCACGAGCAGCTTCGCCGGCCGTCCTTCCTCGATGAGGCCGTACTCCTTGCCTGCGAGTTTCGCGCCGTTCCGGGTCGCCATCCGCAGGACCGTCTCGGCGCTCACGTCCGCAAGCTTAGCAGTGAACTCCATCTCCCGGAACATCGACGGCGAGTTCAACATCACGTTGTCCGTCCCCAGCGCGACGGTCGTGCGTTCGGTCAGTTCCCGGATCGGGGCGACCCCCACGTTCGTGACGAGGTTCGAGCGCGGGCAGACCACCACAGGGAGTTGCTCGCTCTCGATGCGGTCCAGGTGCTCCTGACGCGGATGAACGACGTGGATGAGGAACGCGGGGTCGAGGTCCATCGCCGGTGTCAGGTCGTGCGGGTCGCGCTCGCCAGCGTGGATGGCGAAGGGTTTGCCCGCCGTTCGGGCGGCCTCGCGGATCTCCCCGAACTCGTTGTCGCGGGCGCCGCTGGCGCCGAAGCCGTCGGCTGCGCGCATCGCGTCGGCCGATTCGCGGCCGAAGATGACGGGGTCGATCTCGCGGCCTGTGAGTGCCTCCCGGATTGCCTCGACGCCCTCGACACCGCCCTCGCGGAACTCGAGGAAGGCGGCCGTCCCCGAGGACTCCATGAACTGGAGAGTACGGGCCATCGCCTCGACTTTTTCCTCCGTGCTGGCCGCCCGCAGGAGGCGGTGTTTGAGCCCGTCAGGTGGCGCGACGAGATCGTCCAGTGAGAGGCCGCCGCCGGCCTCCTTGGCGATCGAGTCACCGATATGGGTGTGGGCGTTGACGAACGCCGGGAGGATGATGTCCGTTGCGTCGGTCTGTGTTTCTTCGATAGCGTCGATTTCGCCGTTTTCGACGTGGAGGCGCCCCTCAGTGGGGTGGAACTCCTCGCCGAAGAGGATGGTTCCTTCGAGCGTGCGGGTCATGTTCCGGGGTTGGGTTGGCGGGGTGTTTAGTCTCGCGCCATCTGTCTGCGTGTGATCTGTATGGGTTTGGGTAGTTCGGTCGTTGTCGATAGCGCTGGCTCAATGGGTGCGGAGAGTATCTCCTACGGGACCGCGAACAATACTGCGTCTGCCACCGCGAACAACACCGCGGGGTTCCCTTGGCCTCGGAGGACCCGCACAGCACCGCGATGGTCTTCCCCGCATCCTCCCCACGGCCTCGCGACCGTTGCGAGGCCGCGCGTCCACCGCGACCGCACCGCAGCGGTTGTTGTGGCGCGAAACGGGCGTGGCCTCGTGGCGCGCCTCAGAGCCAGACCATCGGTCTGGCAGGCCGCACGGGCGACTCAGGGGTCGCCCATACGACAGCGCGAGGTCCTCGTGAGCAGGACGGGATCGAAGATCCCGCTAGCAGCCGGCGAAGCCGGCGATGCAACGAACGAGGGCACGGGAGCGCAGCGCTCCCCCGGGGGACGAAGGAGCGACGTTGGAGCGACCGAGTCGGTTGGAGAGGCGTGTGCGCAGTGTGGTCGGGTGGGATTGAAAGGGCCAGGGGCTTTCCCGTCTTGTCGAAACCCCAGAATAGTCCTTAATCAATAGATCCGACGAACCGACAGCCCCTGCGACCACCCTCTCCCAACGAGGATGGACCGACAGAATCACGTCCCGCCTGGCTGAACTTCGAGCCAAGAATGTTTGATAAGCTGCTCGTCGCGAACCGGGGCGAAATCGCGGTCCGGGTCATGCGTGCCTGCGAAGACCTGGGCGTCTCGACCGTCGCCGTCTACTCAGAGGCCGACAAACACGGTGGCCACGTCCGTCACGCCGACGAAGCGTACAACGTCGGCCCAGCCCGCGCCGCCGACTCCTACCTCGACCACGACGCCGTCATCGAGGCCGCCGAGAAGGCCGGCGCCGACGCCATCCACCCCGGCTACGGCTTCCTCGCGGAGAACGCCACCTTCGCTGAGAAGGTCGAGAACCACGACAACATCACGTGGGTCGGCCCGACGGCCAACGCCATGGAACAACTCGGCGAGAAGACGAAAGCCCGCCGCGTGATGCAGGACGCCGGTGTGCCAATCGTCCCCGGAACCACCGACCCGGCCGAGAGCGCCGAAGCGGTCATGGAGTTCGCCGAAGAGTACGGGTACCCAGTGGCCATTAAGGCCGAGGGTGGTGGTGGCGGCCGCGGGATGAAGGTCGTCGAGAGCGAGGACGAGGCCGAAGAGCAGTTCGAGTCCGCCAAGCGCGAAGGCGAGGCGTACTTTGACAACGACTCGGTCTATCTCGAGCGATACCTCGAGAACCCGCGCCACATCGAGGTCCAGATTCTGGCCGACCAGCAGGGCAACGTCCGCCACTTGGGCGAGCGTGACTGCTCGCTCCAGCGCCGCCACCAGAAGGTCATCGAGGAGGGCCCCTCGCCCGCTCTCTCTCAGGACCTTCGGGAACAAATCGGCGAGGCCGCCCGCCGAGGTGTCGAGGCCACCGACTACGTCAACGCCGGGACCGTCGAGTTCCTCGTCGAGGACGGCGAGTTCTTCTTCCTCGAAGTCAACACCCGGATCCAGGTCGAACACACCGTCACGGAGGAGCTCACGGGCATTGACATCGTGAAGTGGCAGCTCCGAATCGCCGACGGCGAGGAGCTCTCTTTCTCGCAGGAGGACGTAGAGCTTGAGGGCCACGCGATGGAGTTCCGCATCAACGCCGAGAACGCCGCCAAGGAGTTCCAGCCAGCCAACGAGGGGAGTCTCGACGTCTACGACGCGCCGGGCGGCATCGGCGTCCGAATGGACGACGCGCTCCGGCAGGGCGACGACCTCGTGACGAACTACGATTCGATGATTGCGAAGCTCATCGTCCACGGTGCCGACCGCGAGGAGTGTATCGCACGCTCCCAGCGCGCACTCGCCGAGTACGACATCGAGGGGGTCGTGACCATCATCCCGTTCCACCGCCTGATGCTCGAGGACGACCGGTTCGTCGCCGGCGAGCACACCACGAAATACCTCGACAACGAACTTGACCACGACCGCGTCGCCGACGCCCAGGAGAAGTGGGGCACCGGCGACGCTTCGACGGCCGAAGACGAGGACGTCACCGAGCGGGAGTTCACCGTCGAGGTCAACGGCAAGCGCTTCGACGTGAATCTCGAAGAGCGCGGCGCACCCGCCATCCCGACGCCGAACACAGGCGGCGGTGCGAGCCGACCCAGCAGGGCCGGCACCAGCGGAAGCGATGAGACCGAAGCCGAGGGCGTCGAGGTCCCGGAGGGCGGCGAGTCCATCACTGTCGAGATGCAGGGCACCATCCTCTCTGTGAATGTCGACGTTGGCGACGAAGTCGCTCCCGGCGACGTCGTCTGTGTGCTTGAGGCGATGAAGATGGAGAACGATATCGAGGCCGAGCGCGGCGGCACCGTCTCGCAACTGCTGGTCGAGGAGGGCGAGAGTGTCGACATGGGTGACGTGATCGTCGTGCTGGAGTAGGCGACGACAGCCCAGCAACAGACAGAAACAGGAACGCGGACTGCCGTTTTGGACTACTCTTTCGGCGCTAACTCGACTTTCGTCAGGTCCCGATCCAACTTGCAGGTCTCGTGTGGCGGGTCCCCGACGACCTCCTGAATCTGGTACTCCTCGTCGAAATCCGCCCCCAGTGGCACACAGAACGGGTGGGAGGGACATTCCGAGTGCGGGCACTCCCCGGCGAGTTTGGCTTTGCTCCCCGAGTAGGCAGATTTCGACGGGACGTTCGCCGGGACGGAGACCGGTTCGACCTCGACGGCCCGGACGCCCGTATCGTGGACCGCACAGTCGAGCACCTGCGTGTTCTCGCGGATATCGGTGACCTGGTAGCGGGTCCCCTCCGAGAGGTTGAGACACTGGCTACGGTAGGGACAGCCCTCACACGCCGACGATTCCCCCTGATAGACGAACTCCGTCCCCGGCTCCGTGAGCCGGGCGCCGACGAGCGAAACCTGGGTCATGCTGTAGCTTTCGCCGCGACGCGGTTAAGCTTCCCGTCGTCAGTTCACCGCTCGGTTTGGGTGCGTGTTCGCTCACTCACTCTGTCCTGTGAGTTCATCCAGTTTCTCAAAGTACGCCTCTCGGGGGACCTGATAGCTGCCACGGTAGTCGACCTCACCGTCGGCGAACCGTTCAGCGATGTCGACGGCAGCCTCAATCGCCGCCGCCCGGCTGTCGAGCTGCTTCGTCGCGAGTTCGATTTCCGGCTCGGCGAAGAGGGTTGTGTGCCACTCGTCGGTCTGGAGCTGACCCGCGCCGGGGCGGGCGTTCCGCGAGCCGTTGGTGACGTAGATGGTGGGGAGACACGCCGCCGGGAACGCGTCGGCGTCGAAAACGTCCGGGCGGTACGTGAGGATGACCCGGCCTTCTGGCTCCTCATTCCAGACCGTCCACTCGTTGGGCAGGGCGTCCAAACTCATGTTCGGGGGTGGGCGGCCCAGGTGGAAAGCCCTCTCGCTCCGGGCGTCGAGGAGAGCGACTCGCACCCCGAACCACGAAACAGCAGCCGCCAGCACGTCCGACATGGGTACAGCACTCTGGTGGGCGCGCGACTGGCAGGATTCAAACCCACGCACAGCAGCGGCTCGCGACCGTTGCTCGCCGCAGAAATGCTCGGTCGGGGATTTGAACCCCGGTCATCGGCTCGAAAGGCCGAAATGATTGGCCGGACTACACCAACCGAGCGTATTTAGACTTCTTAGTCGGGAAAGTATAAACCCTCCTCTTCGTCGCTCCCTGTGGTGGTTCTTCCCACGTGACCGCAAACGCGGCCATGGGGTTCCTGTCTGGTTCTACTTTCCTTCGAACTCCGGTTCCTCGTCGCCCATGAACGCCGTGACGCCCTCCATCAGGTCGTCGGTGTTCATGAGGTGGCCGAACGCCTGGCTCTCGACTTCGAGCCCGGCGTCGGTGTCGCCGCGTCCGGCGAGCATCGCGCGCTTGGTGAAGCGCTGGGCGACCGGTGGGCCGGCGGCGAGGTCGCGAGCAAGCTCCCACGCGCGCTCGGTCGGCTCCTCGACGACCTCGTTGAGGAAGCCGTACTCCGCCATCCGCTCGGCGTCGTAGCGCTCGGCGGTGAAGATGATCTCCTTTGCGCGACCCTCGCCGACGATGTGGCGGAGGCGCTGTGTGCCGCCCCATCCCGGCAGCAGGCCAAGGTTGTGCTCGGGCTGGCCGAGTTCGGCGCTCCGACCGGCGACTCGCATGTCCGCACACGTCGCCAGCTCCATCCCGCCGCCGAGACAGTAGCCGTCGATACCCGCGACGACCGGTGCGTCGGCTTCCTCGAGTTTGCCGAACGTCTCCTGGCCGAGCTTCGAGAGCTCAACAGCGTCCAGCGGGTTCGCGCCGCCGGCAGCCATGCTCTGGACGTCGGCGCCAGCAGAGAAGGCGCGCTCGCCCTCCCCAGTGAGAAGGATGGCCCGCACATCGTCCTCGGCCTCCAGCTCGTCGATCGCGGTGCCGAGCTCCTCCAGCAGTTCGCTGCTGATGGTGTTCATGCGGTGGGGCCGCTGGAGTTCGATGTGGCCGACACGGCCGTCGACCTCGACACCCAGCGTCTCGTAGCTGGTCTCGTCGTCGCTCTCGTCCGCCGGGCCGTAAAAGCCCGCGTCGGATTCCGCGAGTTCTCGGAGCGAAGACTCGACCACGTAGCGTTCGGCGCCGGTCTCCTCGTAGAGTTCGTCGAGCGCCTCGACGAGCGCCGCGAGTCCGTAGTCGTCAGCCATCTTTGCCGGGCCGTCGGGGAAGCCCGCGCCCAGCTTGACCGCGCGGTCGATGTCAGCAGGGTCGGCGACGTCTTCGGTGACCAGCCCGGCCACCTCGTTTGCCATCAGTGCGAGCAGGCGTTTCTGGATGTCCTCGCGGCCCTTGTCGGTGGGGATCTGTGCGCCACCGTTCTCGTAGTCGTAGAAGCCGCGTCCGGTCTTCCGTCCGAGTTCGTCCTTCTCGACTTTCTCAGCGAGCAGCGGGCAGGGCTGGTAGGCGTCCCCCAGCTCCTGGTGCATGTACTCCAGCACGTGGTAGCCCACATCGATGCCGACCTGGTCGGCGAGTTCGAACGAGCCCATCGGCAGCCCGATATCGAACTTGGTGGTGGAGTCGACCTCCTCGATGGTGGCGTCGTCGGCCTGAACGATCCACGCAGCCTCGTTCATCAGCGGCACGAGCACGCGGTTGACGATGAAGCCGGGCGAGTCCTTCCGGACGCGCACGGGCGTTTTGCCCATCGCTTCGGCGAGTGACTCGATGGTGTCGAGCGTCTCGTCGGCGGTGTGGGCGCCGGAGATGACCTCGACCAACTGCATGCGAACGGGGGGGTTGAAAAAGTGCATCCCACAGAACTGCTCGGGCCGGTCGCAGACCTCCGAGAGCTCCGTGACGGAGAGACTGGAGGTGTTGGTCGCGAATATGGCCTCCTCAGGGGCGTACTCCTCGACCTCGCGGTAGACCTCCTTCTTGATATCCATCTTCTCGGGGACGGCCTCGATGACGACGTCGGCGTCGCCGACTGCGACCTCGAGGTCGACCACCGGGACCAGTCGGTCCAGTGCGGCGTCGGCCTCGCCCTGGGTAATCTGGTCTTTCTCGGCCAGTTTGTCGAGGCTCCACTCCACCTGTTCGTAGCCGTTCTGGACGAACTCCTCGTTGATGTCCCGCATCGACACCTCGTACCCCGCGAGGGTGGCCACTTCGGCGATGCCGTGACCCATGTTCCCGGCGCCGAGCACTGCAATCTGCTCTACGTCGTCGATATCCATGCGTGAAGGCTTGGGTGGCTGTTGGTTGAACGTTTCCTTCTTCACAGTGGGTGAGTTTCCGGATGTTTTGGCGATGATTGACAGTCGCTGATAGCGAGGTCGGCGAACAGGACTGCGTCTGTGTCGGCGACCCCACTGCCGCAGCGACAACGAACAGCAACACGATTTCGGAGTTGCCGAGACCTTGGCGGACCCGCGGGTGCCAGGCACGAGGCCCGGCACAGCAGAGCGTCCCCATCCTCCGTGGTCGCCGCCGCGGGTGACCGCGAAGTGTCCACAACCGAGGCTGTCGGCGCAAAAACCCTCGTACCTCTGTGCGCGAGCGAGCGCGGTGAGCGAGGGGGTACCCCCAAGCAAACCGGTTGGGGAGTCCTGAGGCCGTGGAGCGGGTAGCAGTGCGGTACAAGTGGTCAACGATCGAGGTGCTGTTGCTATCCAGAAGCCCGAATCAACAACAGCAACCCACACAAAATCGAGACTGCAAAATCACCGATACTCAGGCCTAGCCCCCGAGGAAGTCCTGCCGCACCTGCTCGTTGTTCAACAGCGCCTCGCCCGAGTCCACGTAGCGGTTCTCACCCTGCACCACCACGTAGCCGCGGTCACAGCGCCCCAGCGCCACCTTGGCGTTCTGCTCGACCATCAGCACCGCCGTGCCGTCGTCGTTGATGCGGTCGATGCGGTCGAACATCTCCGCCACCAGGTCGGGGGCGAGGCCCGCCGAGGGCTCGTCCAACAGCAAGAGGTCCGGGTCGAGCATCAGTGCCCGGCCCATCGCGAGCATCTGTCGCTGCCCACCGGACATCGTCCCGGCCTTCTGCTCGCTGCGCTCCTCCAGAATCGGGAACCGGTCGTACACCGCCTGGATCTGGTCTTCTGGCACCGAATCGAGGATGTACGCCCCCATTTCGAGGTTCTCCCGGACCGATAGCGTCTCGAAGACGTTCTCGTTCTGGGGGACGTAGCCGATACCTTCGTGGATAATTTCCTCGGGGAGATTGCCCTGAATCTCCTTCCCATCGAAGGTGACGGTGCCGCCCATGTGGGTGGTGAGTCCGAAGACCGACTTCATCACCGTCGACTTCCCTGCGCCGTTCGGGCCAACGATGGTGACGTACTCGCCGTCGGCGACGTGAAGGTTCACGTCCGAGAGAATCTGTAGGTCGCCGTAGCCCGCGTCCAACCCTTCGACTTTCAGCAACGCATCGGGGTCGACCGACGCGTCGGTTTTCGCGCCGCCTGTAGACTCTGCGTGCTCGGTTCGTTCTTTCTCGGCTTTGCTCATCAGATGTCACCCCCGAGATACGCCTCGACCACTCGTTCGTCGCCCCGTACCGCCTCGGGCGGGCCCTGTGCGAGCACCTGCCCCTGGTGCATCACGATCACGTGTTCACAGTGTTCCATAATCACGTCCATGTCGTGCTCGACCAGCAGGAACGTCTGTCCCTGCTCTCGGAGGTCGTGGATCCGTTCGAGCAGTTTCTCCTCCAGCGAGGGGTTGACCCCCGCGAGCGGCTCGTCTAACAGCACCATCTCGGGGTCGGTCATGAGTGCGCGCGCCATCTCCAGCAGCTTTCGCTGTCCGCCAGAGAGGGTGCCTGCGTTGTCCTGTGCGAGGTGGTCGATCTCGAAGAACTCCAGGGTCTCCCAGACAGCTTCGAGCAGTTCCTCCTCCTGTTCGATGACCGCGTCCCGGCGACCCGGCAGCACCGCGTTCCGCAGCTGCTCGCCCTGCTGGGCCTTCGGCGCCAGCATCATGTTCTCGAGCACCGTCATCTCCGAGAGCTCGCGGGCGATCTGGAACGTCCGGACCAGCCCACGGTTACAGACTTGATCCGGCGAGAGCCCAGTGATATCCTCGCCCTGGAACTGAACTGACCCGGCGGTCGGATCGAGCGTGCCCGCGATACAGTTGAACGTCGTTGATTTCCCGGCGCCGTTCGGGCCAATGAGCCCGGTGAGCGTCCCGCGTTCGACCTGGAACGACGCGCCGTCGACGGCGGTGATGCCGCCGAACTCCTTCCGGAGGTTCTCAACGACCAGCGGCGAATCTGCCACGTCGCGGTCGCCCGTGAGTTGCGCCGTTTCGGGGGCGGGGTCGTCTGTGTCCGTTGCGAGTTCGTTCGCCCCGTCGCCAGTGGTGGCTGGTGTGGCATCGTCACTACTCATCGGTCTCACCCCCGTTGGGCCGCGTGAGCGGAATCGCGGCCGCTTCCTCCGTCCGGTGGCCGAGCAGCCCCTCCGGTCGGCGCTGCATCAGCCAGATGAGCAGCGCGCCAATGAAGATGAGGCGGAACGCCTGGATGTTCGAGAGTGCGAAGGAGAGCAGCGGCCCGACCTCCCCCTGGAAGATGGGGAGCAGCGCCTGAATCACGTTGTTGGGCGCGCTCGGGAAGCTGACCGCAGATTCGGCGGTCGTTTTTAGGTAGCGTGGCCCCTCCCAGAGCGCCGCGACGAACAGCGAACCGCCGAGCACCGAGCCGACGTTGCTCCCCGCGCCGCCGATGATGAGCGCGACCCAGATGTAGAACGTGATGATGGGCCGGAAGGTGTTGGGCGTGACGTACCCCTGCTGACCGAACCAGAGGATACCGCCCAACCCCATCAGCCCGCAGCCGAGCGCGAACGAGACCAGCTTGAACGCGTTGGTGTCTTTTCCGAGCGACTTGGCGACCACCTCGTCCTCACGGATGGCCTTGAGCACGCGACCGAACGGGGAGTTCCCCACCCGGCGGAGCAGCCAGAAGAAGGCGCCGACGCCGACCACCAACACCGCCACCTCCGTGAAACCAGAGATGACCGACGGCTGGACTGAGAAGTTGAGCGTGAACTCGATTGGGAGTGTCGCGACCCCGAGATTCACCGCGTAGCCGTCCGGGATGATGGTGAGCTGGAGCCCCTGAAACAGCGGGAACAACAGTTCACCCAGCAGTGCCGGCTGTGCCGTCGCACTGGAATTCTCATAGAACAGCAGCCGAAGCGGGTTCGCCGGCATGCTCTTCCCGACCGCCCCCCCAGTTCCAATCACACCGACGACAGGCAGGTCAACCGCCTGGAACTCCCCCGAAAGCAGGAAGTACCGGATGATTTCTGAGAACGCGACCGTCACGATCGCGAAGTAGTCCGCGCGCAGGCGCAGCGCGGGGAGCGCCGCAATCAGGCCGACAAACGTCGACATGAGCGTTCCCGCGACGATGCCGACGATTAGCGGGAGCCCCAAGCCGGGCACCCCGGAGGAGCCGGGGTCGACCGGCGAGGAGACGATGGCCATCGTGTAGACGCCAACGGCCATGAACCCCGCGACGCCGATGTTGAACACGCCCGCGTAGCCCCAGTGGAGGTTGAGCGCAAGCGTAATCATGGCGTACGCAGCAGCGAAGTAAAGCAGCCCCTCGATGCCGCCGACGAACGCGTTGAACGGCGAGCCGATGACGATGCCGAGCAGGAAAAACACGAGTGCGGCGTTGCCGAGCACGACGTAGAGCTTGCCGCGGTCGCTTTGCGCCCACACCTGAGCGAGCCATGCCGTGTAGGGCTCGGCCGGGGGTGTGACCGTCGCGATGCCGACCACTCCGAGCAGCACCACCTTCACCGCTGAAAGCAGGCCGCTACTGGGGACCGCCGAGATGACGACGAACAGCAGCGTCCCCACGAGCAGATGTGCGGCCGCCAGCAGCCAGGCAGCGACGCCGCCTTGGTCCCAGCGCGAGCGGAACCACTGCCGGTAGCGCGCCCAGCCGGGAACCTCCGAGCTGCCCGGGAGTTCGAGTGCAGTCATGCGGTTGTCCTCCCCTGGAAGATGCCGGACGGTTTGAACAGCAGGACCAGAATCATGAGCAGAAACGCCGCGACCAGCGAGAACTCGGCCGGAATCCAGACCGCCGAGACACTACGCGCGATGCCGATGGCGATGCCGCCGAACATCGCGCCGTAGATGGAGCCGATGCCGCCGAGAATGACCGCTGCGAACACCGGCAGCAGCAGCCGCCAGCCGAACGAAAAGACGATGTTCCCGCGCTCGAGTGCGAGCAGGAACCCCGCGGCGCCGGCGAGTCCGCCGCCGATAATCCAGGTGAACCGGACGACTCGTTCGGTCGGAATCCCGGTGACGCGTGCGAGGTCCTCGTTGTCGGCCATCGCCCGCATCGCTTTCCCAAGTTTGCTGCGCTGGAGCAGCAGGTGAACACCCAGCATGAGTGCCACGGCGACAATCACCAGCGTCGTCTGGTGGGCCGTCACGGTGACCGCGCCGGCGCCGACCGGGAGGTCGACCGTTGCGTCACCCGCAGTCAGCCCGCGCGAGTCCGTGTTGAAAAAGAGCACGATGGTGTACCGCAGCGCGAGCGCGACACCAATACTGGCGATGAGCAGCGAGATGCCCTCCTCGTCACGCATCGGCTTGTAGACAATGCGGTCGAGCAGGAGCGAGAGCAACACCGTCACCACGGCGGCGACAACCAGGCCGCCTAAGATTTCGAGCGGTGCAGCGATGATGCTGACGTTGACCTGCGTCGCCAGCCCCGACTCGAGTAACAGCAGTTGAATCGCCCCCGCACCGGAGCCCATCCCAGCCAGCAGCCACGCCGCTGACCAGCCGGAGAACGCCCCTGCGGTGAGATAGTCGCCGTGTCCGAAGTTCGCGAAGTTGAGAATACTGTACGTCATCGAGAGCCCGATGCCGGCCAGACCGAGACCGAGGCCGAAGACGAGCCCGTCCCAGAGATACGAGAGGAGCTGGGCCGCCGCGAGGTTGCCACTCGATAGCCGCTGTGTTAGGTCAACCGCCAGCAGTAGGCCGACGACCGCCGCAAACACCGTGAACGAGCGGTTCGAGAGGAGTTGACGCCCCCAGTCAACCGTGGTTCGTAGTTCCATGTGAATGTCTGCCTCTATGATTGGGGCGAGACAGAAGCGGATAAATCTTCCTTCATTCCGATGAGTTGGTTCCACAACAGAAGCGAGCCGGAAGCTCTTCGTCCCCGCCACGAGAACTTCGAGCGAATGGAGATCGAGGCGTCAACGATGGCGACGGTCGATGAGCTGGCCGGCCTCTGGGTGGCGCTGGCCCGCGACCAGCGCGCCTACGGGTCACACCTCAAGCCGGAGGCGAACCGAGAGTCGGTTCGGGAGGGGCTCGCCCGCGGCATCGTCACCGGCGGGGTCCTCGTCGCTCGGGCCGAGGACGGAACGATTGCTGGGTTCGTGCAGTTCTCTCCAGAGAGCGAGGCCTACGCACAGGACGTGACACGGGGCGTCATCGAGAATCTCTACGTCCGCCTCGGCTATCGTGGGGCGGGTATCGGGAGCGAGTTGCTCGAAGCCGCCGAGGAACAGCTGTTCGACGCCGACGCTGACCGGGTGCGACTGGAGGTGCTGGCGGCCAACGACGACGCCCGGCGGTTCTACGCACAGCACGGCTACACCCCCCATCGGGTGGAACTGGAGAAAGCACCGGAAAACGACAACCACACAAAGGAGGACTGAGTAGGTCCGGCCGCGCCTGGAGAGCATGGGTGGTTCATGCACTCGACTTGTAATCGAGAATTCCCGGGTTCAACTCCCGGTCCAGGCTCTTATCGTCGAACGCAGTGAGACGTAAGAGCCGTCGACGGGTGTGAAGCCTGTGAGAAAAGCGCAACGAGCGGAGCGAGTGAGCATTTCTCACTCTGGTTCAACTCCCGGTCCAGGCTTTCGTCTCCGAACGAACGTGAGGAGCGAAAGCCTTCGAAAGGGGTTGAGCACGCGAGGAACGCGCAGGGAACGAAGTGACCGAGCATTTCTCGCGACTGTTCAACTCCCGGTACAGGCTTACGGAATACCCGTTCGAAGCTGTCTACGGGCCTTATCGGCCAGTTCAGGCTGTCCCCACCAACGCTCCGTAGGGCGCTCGAAGCGATACTCAAAACGGGAACTGTCGTCTCGGCGCCATACTCACCGATTTCCCGGTTGGTACCATCGGTGTAGCCTCCCGCCTCCCGTGACATCCTTGGCGTCGGGCTGCCTGTTACGAGCGATACGCCTGTCGGACGCGGCGGACGCTGTGGGTTCTCAGGGTCGTCAGGCGATTGGAACCCCGCGGGTCGCCGTCGCCTTGAACGAGGCGACGACCGGCGTCCCGCGGTGGAGGCGCAACTTCTCGATGCTGGCGGCCGTCACCAGCGCCGAGAGCGTCACGTCGCCGCCAACGTCGATAGTGACCATCGCCACGGCCTCGCCCGCCTCGACGCTGCGGACCGACCCCTCCAGTCGGTTGCGCGCGCTGGTTCGGTCCGCCGGCGGCGACTCCGATGGTGATTGGAGCGTCACCGCGTCAGCACGCAGGGTGAGACGCACCTCGCCGCAGTCGGTCGGCACGAGCGCTCGAACCGCGCCAGCGGGCGTCTCGACGGTTGCGAGTTCGCCGTCGCGGTCGACCACCCTCCCTTCGAGGACCGTCTCAGCCGTCTCTGCGACGCCGTTGAACTCGGCGCGCAGGCGGTCGAACCGCGATACGAGATCGTCGGCCTCGTCGGTGAGACTACTCCCACCGCCGCCCGCCCCCCCGCGCGTGCGGACAACGAGTCCTCCGAAGGCGTCTTCCAGTTCGACGATCCGTTGCTGGGCCCGCGAGTAGGACCGACCGAGCGCCGTCGCGGCAGCGTTGATCGATCCGTGATCGTCGATGGCCCGCAACAGCGCCACGTCGCGTTCGGTGAGGCTCACCTCGCCCCGCCCGATCCGGGCGTCGAAATCGGTCGAAAACTCCATGCGACGCCTTGGGCGCCGGGTACAAAAGGCGTTGCTGTGTGCCGGATGGCGCCTTCCTGCCAACATCCGTCAGTTCGCGGTGATTCGGGACCGAGAGCGCTCGAGTTCAGAGATGGGTGCCACCGTCTATCGAGGCCGACGATTCCAAAGACGTTATGTCTCAGTAAGAATAACGCCGGTATCGTACCCGTGAAACAACGCGAACAGGACGAACACTGGCGGCAAGTCGTTCGGAGTCAATCACGGCGAGACGTGCTGAAGGGCGTCAGCGCGGCCGGATTGGCTGGCCTCGCCGGCTGTTCCGGTGGCGGCGGCAGTGAGGGAGCAACCGCGACCGGGACCGAGGAGGTCACGGACTCCGCCGGCGACGGGTCGACGGACACGTCGACGGAGGAAAGCAGTGGCTCCGAGGTCGGTGGCTCGATGACCATCTTCCACGCCGGGAGCCTCGCGCCGCCGTTCAGCGAAGGCGAACCGCAGTTCGAGGAGGAGTACGGCGTCGACGTGACCCGCGAAGCACAGGGTTCTGTCGCCTCGACCCAGAAGATCACCCAACAGGGTCGGACCGCCGCCGTCCTCGGCGTCTCCGACTTCCGACTCATCCGCGACCGGATCGTTCCGGAGTTCGGTGAGTGGTACGCCATCTTCACGACGAACTCGATGTCAATCCAGTACCGCGAGGACTCACCCGGCGCAGACGAGATCTCGGCGGACAACTGGTGGGAGGTCCTGACCCGGGACGACGTCACCATCGGTCACTCCGACCCCGCGGTCGACCCCGGTGGCTACCGCGCGGTCATGACCCAACAGCTCGGCGCCGAGGAGTTCCAAGGCGAGCGTCTTTACGACGACTCGACCTACCAGGCGCTCCGCGAGAACTCGACCGTCCCGACGGGCACTGAGACGAATCTGGAAGGCCAGCTCAAATCCGGCGAACTGGACTACGTGTTCTACTACCAGTCAATCTCCAGCACCTCAGGGCTGCCCTACATCGACCTCCAGCCGGAAGTGGACCTCTCACAGGCGACCAGCGAGTATGCCGAGCACTACGCGAAGGCGGAAGTCGAGACCGGCAGCGGGACGTTCGTCGGCGCACCTATCGCCTACGGTCTCACCGTCCCGAGCGTCGCCGAGAACCCCGAAGCCGGCGCCGCGTGGGTGGAGTACTTCGCCACCGACGAGGGTCGAGAAATCCTCAAGGAGCAGGGTCTCGTCCCGGTCGACCCCATCGTCGTCCCACAGAGCGGGAAGGACGCCGTGCCGGACCGCGTGATGCGCGTCGCCTCGGCCCAGAGTACCCTCGGGCCGCTCGACCTGTAACGAGGCTCACGCCTCCGATACAGCTATGTTTCTGAACAGGAACAACGACAGTAATGGGCACCAGTACTGAGACACGGTTCTCACTCGACGGCGTCGGGCGAGGGTCGTTAGTCGTGGCGTTCATCGCACTGCAAGCGTGTGCGTTCGTGGCCACCTACATAACTGACCGGCCGACGTGGTACGCGCTCTTCATGATCGGCAGCGTCGCGGCGACGGCGTACGCCCTCGACGGCGACGCGTTTACCGTGGGGGTGGCGACGCTGGGGAGTGTCCTGATGATCGTACTCGCGCTCCCGCTGTTTCTCTTCGTGGCGCGGCAGTCGCCGTCGCTTGTGATCGAGAAGGCACTCGACTCCGACGTCCACCGCGTCCTCTATCTCGGCATCTACGGCCCCCTGCTCGCGGCGATTTTGAGCCTCGTTTTCGGCGTCCCGTTGGCACACCTGCTCGCACAGGGGTTCCCGGGGCAACCGCTCGTCGAGAGTTTGGTCGACCTGCCGCTGGTCGTGCCCCACAGCGTCGCGGGCATCATCATCCTCTTCGGATTCGGGAAGGGCGGCGCCTTCCCCAGCATCTCCATTCTCGGTAGCATGGCCGGGATGGTGCTGGCGATGGCGTTCGTGAGCGCACCGTACGCGGTCAACGCCACGCGCGAGGCCTTCGAGTCGATCAACGACCGCCTTGAGTACGCCTCGCGCATCCACGGGGCGAACCGCTGGGAGACGTTCCGGCGCATCACCGGTCCCCTCGCGGTTCGAGGGATGGTCACCGGTGGCGTCCTCGCGTGGGCCCGCGCCGTCTCGGAGTTCGGCGCCGTCGCCGTCGTCGCCTACAGCGTCGACTTCTTCTACCCGTTCGCTGGGAAGAAAGTCACCGGTCAGCACGCCCCGGTGTTCGTCTACAACACCTACCTGCAGGGTGGCCTGGAACAGAGCGGCGCCGTCGCGTTCCTCCTGCTCGCGGTGTCCGGGCTCATCTTCCTGCTCGTCCGCTACCTCACCGGTGACAGCACGAGCACGAGGGGTGTCGTATGAGCTTACACGCCGACGTTTCGGCGACGTTCTCGGCCGACGGCGCTGAGTCGTTCCACGTCGACGCCGCCTTCGACGTCGACCGCGGAGAGAGTCTGGTTATTCTCGGACCCAGCGGGAGCGGGAAGACGCTCCTGCTGGAGACGGTCGCCGGCTTCCACCCCCACGACGGCCCGGTTACGCTCGACGACCGGCGCGTGAGTGATGTGCCGCCGGAGCACCGCGACTTCGGCTTCGTCTTTCAGGACTACGCGCTCTTCCCGCACATGACCATCACCGAGAACGTCGGCTTCGGGAGTCGCTACCACGACGACACGCGTGACGCCACGGCGTTGTTGGCGGAACTCGGCGTGAGCGAGCTCGCCGACCGCTATCCGCCCACGCTCTCAGGTGGGGAGAAACAGCGGGTGGCACTCGCTCGCGCGCTGGCAGTCAGACCCGAGGTGATGTTGCTGGATGAACCGCTGGCAGCGCTTGACGTGCCCACCCGGCAGGCGCTCCGTGACGACCTCGCGGACGTGCTGACGGATGTGACCGCCGTTTACGTCACCCACAACCGGACGACTGCGCGGGCGCTCGCCGACCGCATCGCGGTGATGAACGACGGACAGATCGTGCAGGTCGGCACGCCCGACGAGATCTTTGAGCGGCCATCCTCACCGATGGTCGCCCGATTCACCGGATCGAACGCGATCACAATCGAGGACGCACCGTCTCTCCGGGCGGTGCTCGACCTGCCGTCGGAGGGGGTGGCTGCGCTCCGACCGGAAGCGATCGGGGTCGGCGACGACGGCGACGTGCGCGCCCGCGTCGAACGTGTGGTCCGCGAGGACGTGACCAACCGCGTCACCTTCCGCGTCGACGACGTGACCGTCGAGGCGTACACGGACCGAACACCGGCCACGGGCGAGTACCTGTGGCTCACGTTCCCCGCCGAACGGGTCCACGTCTGTGGTACCCGAGTCGAGTCAGTGCCGTCCTGACCGGCCCTGTCGACCCAGTCGACCCTGCCACGGGTTCAGTTCCGAGTTCTACGACTTTCCGAAGAGAAGGGTCACCGCCTATTTCACTTCTCCCTGAGGAGCAGCTCGCGGACGACGGCTCTCGCCGAAACGGCTTATGCGGGAACGAATCGCTTTAGTGGCTCTCCGGGGTAGTTCCCGGCATGGCTATCAAGCCGAAGTACGTCAAACAGATGGCGACGGTCCTGCTGGAGAAATATCCCCAGTCGTTCAACAAGAACTTCGAGACCAACAAGGGGAGCGTCGCGACGCTCACCGACGTCGAGTCGAAGGGGGTTCGAAACCGCATCGCGGGCTACATCACGCGGAAGAAGGCCGGCGCCGCCGCCGCAGAAGCGTAATCGGATTTTTTCGAACTTAGCTGTAATTGAGGGCGCTAAGCCCCCTTCCTCAGCGAGCACCGACCGAAGGGAAGGCGCGAGCAGGGAGGGGATACAGCGCCCGCACGAGTTGTTTGCACAGTGTCCGCCACATTTACTACTCTTCCGGTCGAGGAAGGTAGTACGAGACTCACCACGTCTCCGACAGTGTTCAAGCGTGGTTCGAAACGGCGAAGCCGTTTCGTCATCACGAAAGACGCGATGCGTCTTTCGAACGACGACAAGAAGCGCGCACTGTCGGTTGTGGCTGAGTGTCCATTCGGTAGGAGTGGGACACTCCGAACCACCCGTGAAGGGAAGTCGCCTGCGGAGTCTGGAACCGTCCCCAGAACGTTTCGCGTTCTGGTGTGCGAACGAATCGCAGAGCGATTCGTCAACGCTGTGCCCACGTCGGGTGCAAGTTTCGACGCCGAAACAGGAAGTCGTTCGAGAATCGAAGATTCTCGTGATCCCGAAAATCTCCGATTTTCGGACGACCCTGTCCTCAACAAGCGAGGGGCGAGTAGCCCCGAGCGCGGTAGGGCAGGGTAGTTCACTAGCTGTACTCCTCGGCCGTGAGTTGGACGTAGCGGCTCCGGTTCCGATACTTGATGAGCTTATACCGGCCAAGCAGCCCCAGCCCCGTCAGCCCCGCACTGAATTTCTGGGAGAACATCTCCGAGCCACCACCCGCCGCAAGCATGCGCGAGCCCGCGCCGAACACCGCGTCCCAGTCGTCCGGGCCGTAGCCTTCGGCCATCTCCGCGAGCGAGACGTTGCGCAGCAGTTCGCCGCCGATAGCCTCGCGCCATGCGTCGTTGTAGCGGTGGAGCTGGCCCGTGGCCGCCAGTTCGCCGGCGATGGCGCCCGTCCGGACCGCGACGTGGTCGCCGCCTTCGTGGAACGCCGAGGTGGTTCCCATCGCACCGCCGCAGACGGCGATGCCGGCCTCAACGGGTGATTCGATGGGTCGCGTCGAGGAGATGGGGTAGGTTTCGGTCCCGCGGCTCTTGCCCGCCTCCTCGACGACGGGGAAGTCCGAGAGTTCGTACTCGTCGTACTCCTGTTCGAGCAGGCGCTCGATGTACGTCTTCCCTTGCGGGATGTGCTCGTCTTCGGGGCGGAGCAAGGAGTAGTCCTCGCGATTCTCGACCGCGTCGATATCCATCCCCATGGGCATCGTCAGCCCGACACGGCAGACCCGGTCCTGATTCGGGAACACCCAGGGGTAGGCAGTGTGGCCAGGCATGGCGCCCCACCAGAAGACGATGGCGTCCTTGACCTGCTCGTACACGTCCTCAGGGAACTTCCGGTACTCCTGATACGCGATGTGGTTGGCCCGGGGCGGCGAGAGGCGCTCCGAAGCAGGCACGCCCGTCGGCATGAACGAGTCCAGGACGTTCAGCGTCACCGTGCGCTGTGGGCCGTCACAGAGAATGAGGTAGTCGGCACCAATCTCCTCGCCGTTGGCGAGCGCGAGCGTGTGTCGTGGAGTGCCAGAGCGGTCCGTTTCGACCCCCTTCACCGACGCGTTCGTGCGGTAGTGTGCTCCCGCGTTCTCGGCGCGCGATCGAAGGAAGTCGTCGAAGCGCGCGCGGTGGAAGGTGTACCCGAACTCGTCGTAGGAGGAGTCGATACCCGTCGAACGGAGGGTACAGGATTCAGTCGGCCCGCGGAACTCCGCGCGGTCGAGCACGTTCTGGACGACACCGTCGGGCATTTCGTCGGGGTGGATGCCCATGATGTCGACCCAGTAATCGAGAATGCCGGCGGCGTCGGTGGAGTCGGGACCCAGCCTCTCGCGGTCCTCCCGTGGGACCCCCTTCTCCAGGACGAGGGCGTCGGCGCCGTTCGAAGCGGCGGCGTGGGCTGCCGACGTGCCGGCGGGCCCGCCGCCGACGATGGCGACGTCTACGCGTTCCATACCTCGGGTTGGCCGGCTTCGGGCGTTAAATGTACTGACTCCCGGACGGTGCGGTTCCGCGCCAGCTCAGTTACATGTACATCCGGTCCACGGGCGCGTCTTCCTTCTCGGCGGCCTCCGTGTAGCGCTCGGCGAGGTCTGTGTAGTAACGCATGACCTCCTCCGCGAACGCCTCGAGCGGGGTGGTGTCGATATCCAAATCGTACACCTGGTCAACGGTTTCGACCAACCGGAGCGCCGCCTCCACGTCGGGCATCTGTTCGTGGACTGGGGTCAGATACACACCGACGCCGAGCGGCGAGTCTATACCCCGTTCAACCATGCCGCCGTTGACGCCGTCGAGGAACCCGCGACCCATCGGTTCGATGTCGGTCTCTTCGAGCCGTCGCTCCCGGTAGTCCTCGGTGGCGACGTAGTACGTCTGGTGGCCTTCGGGGCCGTGTTGAATCGGGACCCCCTGAACGACGGCCACCTCGTCGACGCCGGCACCCTCCGTCCAGTCGAAGATCTCGTCGGCCAGCTGCTTCCCCATGTCGGCGGGGACGAACAGCTCGCTTTTCAGCAGCGTCACATCGAGGTCGTCCCGAGAGTAGAGCTGCGTGTGGTGGCTGGGGACCCCCTTTGCGAAGGGAGTGATGCTCGGGAGCCCCTCGGTCGTGATGTGGCCCGTCACCTCCAGTTCGAGATGGTCGACCAGATAGTCGACAGCCGTGAGGCCGGCGAGGCCGTAGTTGGTGAACCCACAGAGCAGTGCGTCGCTTGGCGGCGCAGATTCCTCGACCGAGAAGCCGACATCGTGCCGTCCGTATCGTGACATGGGTGTACTTCTCGCGGAGCCCTATTAGTGGCTGCGGGCGGCAGGCAGCTCAGCCTGCGTTCCCGAGCAGGGAGTTCGTCACCAGTGCGACGACGGTCACGCCGAGCAATCCAGAGAGCAACACGATGGCCGCTGGCCAGCCGACCGCCGTCGAGATGCCGCCGACGACGACGCTGCCAGTCGAGCCCACGACGTTGGCGACGGTGTTGGCAAAGCCGTACCCCTGCCCCCGCTCCTCGTCAGTCAAGTCGTCCATGAATCGGGAGGTGATGACGCCGCCGAAGGACAGCCCCGCGCCGAGCAACAGTATCCCGAGGACGAGCGCCGGCGTGGACCCCCGAACGAGCAGGAGCAGGTAACCGCCCGCGCCGACGGCGAAACAGCCCGCGAGTAACGGGTCTCGGCCGAGGCGGTCGGAGCTCCGACCGAAGACAGGCACGAGCACGCTCCGCAGCAGGTAGATGGCCGCGAAGCCGACGCTTGCGGCCGTCGTCGAGAGGCCGTGGAACTCCACGAGGAACGTTGGAAAGAACGATGCGGTGGCGGTGTAGGTGAAGTAGCTCAGACCCGCCAACAGCATCGTAAAGCGGACACCTCGACGCCGGAGGTACGCTCGAAACGCGTCGGGCGCGAAGCGCTCACGGACGTTCATCCCCGGCGTAGGGCTGGTGTGCCGACCGTAGCGGAAGAACAGGAACAGCGCCACCGGGGCGGTTGCTGCGCCCGCGAGCAATCCGGCACGGAAGCCGAACCGCGCAGCGATGGCGGCAACGGCGACTGGCACTGCGAACCCGGCGAGCGAGGCGCCCGCGCCGTGGACGCCCAGCACGGTTCCCGTGTCGTCGAACTGCTTGGTGAGGTAGGAGGTGGAGGCAACGAGGTAGAGGCCCGCGCCCGCACCGAGTGGGACAACCCCGAGGACGAACACCGGGAACGTCGGCGCGAACGTGACGACGAGCCCACCCGTGGTGATGGCGGCCAGCGCGACGAGGACGAGCGGGCGCTCCCCATACCGGTCCCCGAAGACGCCGCTGGGGTACTGTGCGAAGGCGAACGCCACCCACATCCCCGAGAGCGCGAGGCCGACCACGCTGTTGCTGACGGTGAAGGCGTCAGTTATCGAGGGGACCAGCGGACCCAACATCACCCGGCTGGCCGAAGAGCCGAAGTTCGCCAGCACGGCAAGCCCCAGCAGCAGCGGCGGCCCATCCGAAAGCCCCCCACGCAGTCGGTCGAACACGCCGGAAGGAATCTGCGCGCCGGGAAGTCCGTGTCGGTCCTCAGGTGTCGGGCGACCAGTCGACATATTCAGCCACGCGAGCCATGGCCTCACGCTCGCGCTCACCGCCACAGCGGTCGACGGTGTCAGCGAAGAAATTGAGACGCTCCCTGAGTTCGTCATCGTCGAACCCCGGAACGCCGAGCCGCGACGCCGCGACCGTTGCCTCGACGACGGCGCCGAACGCGCGGTTGTACGTCGCTGGCTGGCGCCGGACCACCTCGCCCGTGACGGGCGTGAGTTCCCATGTCCGGATGGTCGTCTCACCCTCCTCCCGGCTGTCGACCTGTTGGGCGTCGACCTCGACCCAGGCATCTGCCGAGTCGAGAACGGGCTCAGTCTCCTCGCGAATCGAGAGCGCGGCGTCGACGAAATCCCGTGGGTCGGCAACGAACTGGACTACCCCTCCTCCGTGTCGGTCGAAATTTCGTCGCGTGCGGGTGTTTCCGTAGGTGCGTGCGGTTACCGGCGGGCCGGCGTGGATGCCCAGCGCGGCGAAGTTCCACAGCTCATTGGGGCCGAGCGTCGCGACAACTCCCTCAGTCACTCCTCGGAGCGAGACGGGCCACCCCCCGGGCGCGTGGTCTTCGGGCTCCCACCCACCCTCGTCAGTCATATCTCCAATCCCCGCTCGAGCGCGACGAACAGCGCCGACGCGACACGGTCGGCGGTCGTCCCGGGGTTGATTCCCTCTGCGACGAACGCCTCTGCGAGTTCTTCCGCAGGGTCGAGCGAACCAGTTTCTCGGACCGCTTCCAGCGTCTCGGCTGCCCGGGACTGTGTCTCTCGTGCCGTCTCGGAGCCATGGTTCGTCGCGACCAATGTGTCCGGTTCGGCAGCGAGTTCCCGGAGAAAACACCGAGCCGCGCGGTCGAGCACGGGGCCGTCGTCGGCCAGCAGTTCCGCCGCGGCGGCGAACGTGCGCGGGAACCCCTCGGTCCACTCCTGTGCATTCGTGTCGGGTATGCCCTCGTCGGGGTCCGCCGAGAGCGCCATCACGCCACGGAGGGTAAGGCTGCGGTCGCGGAGTGCTGGCTCGGCTGCGCTCCCACGCCGTGCATCGAGGTCGGTTGCTCCCTCAGGCGGGTCGCCGACGGCCACGTCGACGTGCTCGAACGCCCGATAGAACGCGACGGCGTCCTCAACAGTCGTCTCGCGGCAGCAGGCCTTGACGGCCTCCGGGGAGAGGTCATCGCATGCGGCCACGCGCACGAGCGGCGTGAGCAACAGCAGGCAGCCGAACTGCGTGTTGCCGCCCGACTGGCCACTCATGCCCGCAACAGCGCGTTCGAACGCCCGGCCAAGCGGCGCGCCCGCAGCCGCCATCCGCAGGCCACGCGCGCTGCCGACGCTCCCGGCGAGGAACTGCTCGAAGCGCAACTCTCCCAAATCGCGATGGCGGTCGACGTTGCCCGGTTTGGGTGTGCCGGCCACCTCGAGCAACAGCGCCAGTTCTGCGCTCTCGGCTGGAGACCGCACGCGTTCTCGGGTCACAGCTCTCCCTCCTGGCTGAACCACTCGGAAACGGCGTCCTCAACCCCACTGAGCACCGCAGGGTCGTCGCTCGGCCGGCCAACACTCACCGCATCAGCGCCGTAGTCGAGATACGCTCGAGCCGTTTCGCGGTCCCGTACACCGTTATTCGCGATAACAAATAGCGATGTTGCGTCCGAAATCTCTCGAACCACCGACGCAGAATCCATCGCATCAACGTGGATGGCGTCCGCTCCCGCCCGCTCGAGCCGCTGTGCGACGAAAACGAGGTCCACAGCCGGTAGTTCAGCCCGGACCTTCACACTCACGTCCGCGCCCGCCTCCGCAGCGGCGCCGATCAGCGCTTCGAGTCGCGACGGGTTCCGGAGCAACGTCTCCCCGCAGCCCGCTTCACAGAGTTCGGCCTGGCGGCAGTGGGCGTTAATCTCCAGCATCGCGCCATGTTCGGCCGCGACGGAGGCGGCTTCCCGGACCGGTTCAGGTGTCGTCGAACGGACGTTGATTCCGGCGCGGATGTCCACGCTCTCGAGTGCCCCGAGTTGCTTGTCGATGAATGCGATGGGATCGGGTGGGAGGAACTCCGACCGGTCGCGGTCGACGACCATTACTCGGGCAGCCTCACGAGTCGGCTCGTCCAGACAGACACCGCCGAGGAACGCTGCCCCGGCCCACTCGGCGCCGGCTTTGGCCCACTCGGCGTCAGCCTCCCCCGAGAGCGAGGCGAGCGCGAGACGAGATTCGAACACTCAGGCCACCTCCGAGAGTTCACTGGTGTCGATATCGTCACCGTCCAGTTCGGCAGGGCTGACGGTGAGTCCGAGTTTCGCTGGCTCAGCGCCAGCGCTCAGGAGGGCGAGTCCACAGGCGCGAGCCACCCGCTCGGCGTCTTCAGGTTCGTCGATGTTCGTGTCCGTTCGGACGACTGGGCGGTCGAGCGTCGTCTCGTCCTGGCTGTCGAGAACGAATGCGTCCGCGAACGCGTAGGTGTTGGCAACGCCGGCCGTCGATGGCTCGCGGTCCACGCCAGCCATCAGCTCCGCGACGGGGCCGGAGAACGGCTCGTCTTCGAGAAATGGCGAGACGGCGACGACAGGAGTCTGGTGAAGTGCACGATCCACAGCTGGAAGTGCGCGGATGGGGCCGACCGAGGTGACGGGGTTGGAGGGGCCAACGACGACGGGTTCAGAAAGGGCCGCATGGACCGCAGCCGTTGGTTGGGCACGGCTCGCCCCCCGGAACTCCACGTCCTCGACACGCGGGGCCGCCCGGTTGGCGACCCAGTACTCCTGGAAGTGCATCGCTCCGTCGGGCGTGTGGATGATGGTCGCGACCGGGTCGTCGCTCATCGGAAGCAGGTCGATTTCGAGGTCGAAGGCGTCTGCGAGGGTCCGCGTCGCTTCGGTGAGCGTGTGACCTTCGTCGAGCAGCGAGGTCCGGGTGATGTGGACCGCGCGGTCGCGGTCACCGATAGTCATGAACTCCCCAACCCCGGAGAAGCGCCGCCAGCGGACGATGTCGCGGCCCGATGTTTGGGCCGCATCGTCGAGATAGCGCGGCCCTGTCTCGAGGCCGGCCGCGTCAGCGAGCGCGAACAGCTCGTCGTCGGTCTCGTGGCTGTCGCCGGCGATACCCCACCACGTCTCCCGGTCGAGGACCCCACCACCATCGAAGAGGACAGTGTCGAGGTCCGGCGAGACGAGCAAACCGCCGAGTTCCACGTCGTCGCCGGTGTTCCCGACGACAGTCACGGCGTCGCGGGCGAAGACCGGGGACTCCCCAGAGAGTAGTTTCGGGGTGCCGGTCCCCCCGGCGAGGAAGGTAACCATGCCGGGCGTTTCGCGGCCGCAGAGTTGAAGCTGTCCCCTCCGCCTGCACCAGCGCTCGTGCACCGAGGCGATTTTGGGGCTTGCCTGCGGGCTTCCCGTATGAACGCGATCAAGGACTCCGTCCACGACTGGGTCACCCTCACCCCCGTCGCGGCGGATCTCCTCGACACGCCGACGGTCCAGCGCCTGCGCCACATCAAGCAGCTCTCCACCGTGCGACTGGTCTACCCCTCGGCCTCCCACACGCGGTTCGAGCACTCCCTCGGGGTCTACCACCTTGCGGACGAGGCACTCCGACACCTCCGCGTCGACGGCGACCGCGCCGACCACCTCCGTGCCGCGGCGTTGCTCCACGACGTGGGCCACGGCCCCTACGGCCACCAGACTGAGGAGATAATCGAGCGCCGGACGGGTCGCCACCACGACGAGATTCAGGGACTCATCGGGGGGACCGAGGTGGCCGAGACGCTTCGGGAGCACGACCTCTCGCCCGAGCGCGTCGCAGACCTCGTTCGGGGAGAAGGCGAACTCGGCCAACTGATTTCGGGCGAACTCGACGTGGACCGGATGGATTATCTCGTGCGCGACGCCCACCACACCGGGGTTCCGTACGGCTCCATCGACCACGGGCGGCTCGTTCGCTCGCTGCGCTACCGCGACGGCGAACTGGTGCTCGCGGAGGGGAACGTCCGCACCGCCGAGTCGCTCCTGCTTGCTCGCGGGCTAATGAACGGCATCGTCTATCGCCACCACGTCTCCCGTATCGCGGGCTCAATGCTCGAACGTGCCGCCGAGCGCTTGCTGGACCGAAAGAACGAGGTGGATATCGAGCAGTTCGCCCGGATGGCCGACCACGACCTGCTGGTCGCGCTCCGCGAGCACGTCCCCGAACTCGGTGAGCGCATCGAACGCCGAAACCTGTTCAAGCGCGCCCTCTGGGCGGAGCTCGCTGATACCCCTGCGCATCTGGTCGACCTCTCTCACGCTGAGGAACGTGCTGCCGAACGCGATATCGCGGAGCGAGCGGGCGTCGACGAGACAGCGGTCATCGTCGACGTGCCGCGGCGGCCGTCGATGAAGGAGTCGAACGCCCGCGTCCTCGTTGGCGGCGTCGTCCAGCGGCTGGAGGAGGCGTCGGGGCTCGTCGGCGCCATCCGGAGCGCCCAGCGGGGCGGCTGGCGACTCGGCGTTTTCGCGCCCGCGAGCGAACGTGGCGCCGTCGGCGACGCCGCAGTGGACGTCCTGGGCCTCCCGGAGCGTGTGCGTCGATAGTGTGAGATAAGTGCGACCTGCGCGGTAGGATCCGGTGAACACTCATACTGGCGTCGACAGTTTCCCTCGGATGGGGCGGCTGCCCCATCAATTGGTAGATGAAGGGTGCCAGATTAATAATAATTTTTTAATAATTCCCCATCGGTTTCTTACCTGCACAGACGTATCCACCGGCTGAACGATGGGCCACCGCAATGAGCAGCCGACTGGCGGCGATACTCCTTCGGCGAGGCCCACGACACCGGCGTCGATGACGGAAGCCGTCCGGGGACTGGGGGGCGTCGAGCCAGCGGCCCTGGTGGACGTACTCGGGGTTGGGCCCGAAGAGTGTATCCTCAGCCTCGTCAAAGAGCACGACGGAAAGCTCCCGCAGGAATGCATCGTCGAACTGCTCCCGTGGTCAGCAGCGACAGTGAGTCGCCTGCTCTCCGATATCGAGGAGCAACAACGAATCGTCCGCCTGCATGCTGGCCGGGGGAAAGTCGTGTTCCTCACCGAACAGGCAGCCGACCCGTGACGGCGCCGCCGCTCGGGGGAGTGAACCGGGCGGCTCGGGAAAATCCATCGTCACATGGGGCTCGGTGGGGGTAACCCTCGTCACTGCCGCCCTGCCGGGGGTTCGGCTTCGGTGGGTTTGAATCGTTCGTCTGCAGCGCCGCTTCCGGGCCGTTTTTGCGGCGGCGGTGTCCAGAGGGAGTATGGAGCTGTTCGCCGTCCCCGACCTGCCCGAAATCCGCGAGGGTGACGACCTCGCGGCGATGGTCGCCGAACAGGTCGACCTCCGGCCCGACGACGTGGTCTGTGTCGCCTCAACGGTCGTCTCGAAGAGCGAAGGCCGGACCGCCGACCTCGCCGACTTCCCCGCAGGCCCACGAGCGAAAGAGATTGCGCGGAGCCTCGAGGATATTTCCGGCGACGAGAAGGATCCGCGCTTCGCCCAGGCCGTCCTGGAAGAGAGCACCGAGGTGGTGATGGACAAGCCGTTCATTCTGACCGAGACACACTGCGGACACGTGGGTGTCAACGCGGGGATTGACCGCTCAAACGTGCCGGACCACGACCTGCTCCTCCTCCCGAAACGGCCGAGCCAGTCCGCCGAGCGCATCCACGAAGGCCTTCCCGAATCCTCACCTGTCGTCGTCACCGACACCTCGGGCCGGCCGTTCCGGCACGGCCAGCGCGGGATGGCGATCGGCTGGGCCGGGATGCCCGCCTCACGCGACTGGCGCGGCGAGACCGACCGGGACGGCCACGAACTGCAGGTGACTGTCCAGAGCGTCATCGACGAACTCGCAGGCGCTGCCAACCTCGTCTCCGGCGAGGGCGACGGCGGCGAACCGATTGTGGTCGTTCGGGACTGGGAGTTCGGCGACCACGAGGGGAGCAACAATCTCTTCCGGGAGATGCACGGGGATTTCGTCCGGCAGGCGCTACGCGGCTGGGAGTACGAGGGATAACTCATGACTGACACCACGACCGACGGACTGCGCGGCATCGAACTCACGCCGGAACACCCGGTCGCCGAACTCGCGGCCCTCGCTGAAACGGCGGAAACCGAAGGGTTCGACACGGTGTTTTCGTCGGCGCACTACAACAACCGCGACCCGTTTCAGGCGCTGGCGACGATGGCGGCACAGACTGAGTCAATCCGGCTTGGCCCGGGCGTCGCCAACCCACACGACACCCACCCGGTGGCACTCGCCTCGCGTGTCGCCACGCTGGACGAACTCTCCGGCGGGCGCGCGGTGTTCGGCATCGGGCCGGGCGACCCATCTACCCTCAAAAATCTCGGTATCGAGGCGGAGGATCGCGGGCTCCGCCCGGTTCTGGAGACGTTCAAAACCGCCCAGCGGCTCTGGGCTGGCGAGCGCGTCGACCACGACGGCGCGTTCGAAGCGAGGGATGCGGGGCTGAACTACGAACCCCCTGGAGAGATCCCGGTGTACGTCGGCGGCGAGGGGCCCCACATGTGCCGGATGGCTGCGAAACACGCCGACGGCCTGCTCTACAACGGTTCACATCCGAAAGACATCGCGTGGGCGGGCGACCGCGTGGCTGAGGGGCTGGACCAGCGCCCGGACCACCGTGGCGAGTTCGAGTTCGCGGCGTACGCCAGCGTGAGCGTCGCCGCCGAGCGCGAGACCGCCCGCGAGGCTGCCAAGCCTCCAGTGGCGTTCATCACCGCCGGCGCGCCAGAGCCGGTCCTCGGCAGACACGGCATCGACGCCGAGCGCGCGGCGGACGTTGGCGAGCATATCAGCGCGGGCGCGTTCCGAGACGCGTTCGACCTGGTGACGCTCGCGATGATCGACGCCTTCGCCGCAGCCGGGACGGTGGAAGAGGTAGCCGAGCGGCTGGCAAGAGTGCTGGAGTACGCCGACGGCGTAGTGTGTGGCTCACCACTCGGGCCTGACCTGCAGCAAGCTATCGGGCTGGCAGGCGAAGCTATGAGACTGGCAGAAGAGCGCGTCGAGAACTGAGAAGGGCGGTTACCGCGGATTTGACGAGGCGCCGAGCAGGTCCAGCGCGGCACCGAAGGCCAGATAGCCCAGCACGCCACTCGCTGCGAGCACGAACACCGTGCCCATCGCCATCGAGACGGCTGCGAGTGGGTCCTGTGTGGCGACCGGCTGGAACTTCGGCCCCATCTCCACAATGCTTCCGACGATTTCTGCGAGGAACTCCTGCAGCGTAGCCATACGCGGCGCTTGCACGTCCGCCTACTTCGCTTTTCCGTGTCCGACCAACGCCGAGAACGTTTTACACGACGCCGACCACCTCCACCCGTGACGCTGGACCCGATTCACGTCGACAACATCGCCCGCATCGCCGCCTCCATCGCGGGCACCGTCGACGACGCCGACCACGACAACTACGCCGCCCGAGCGTGGGAACTGCTGGACCCACTCTCCGACGACGGCCGGCCCGTGGTCGAACCGATGGGCGAACAGGCGCTCCAGGCCGTCGCCATCGACGACGTGGCGCTGGCCGAGCGCCCCTTCGAGACGACCCATGGCCTGGACGCCGGGACCCTGAACCCGACCGGGTTCAAGAACGGACTGCTGCTGGACGTAGCACAGGCGGCGATGGCCGCGGCCCCGACCGACCTCGACCTCCACCGCTCGCGCTCGCTGGTCTCGACGGTCCACACCAACGACGCCACCCGCGACTACAACCAAGAGTGGCAGCGCTACGACGACGGCTACAGCCGCCGGCGCATCATTCACGTCCCCGAGGTGGGCCGCCACGCCGACGAGGTGACCCACGAGCTCGCGCTCTATCTCGCGGAATCGTCCCACGCACTAGAACACGCCGACAAAGTCGAGGAACTCCTGCTGCTTGACGGACCGCTCTACCCGAAACGGGTGTTCAACTGGGAGTCCCGCGAGACAGTGCTCGCGGAGGCTGCTCGCGAAGCGATGCCCCAGAACGTCGTCGAGAACTACGTCCGCCTCGTCGAGACGTTCGTCGAGCGCGGCGTCCCCATCGCGGGGTTCGTCAAGAACCCAACCTCGAGATTCCTCGTCCGCACCCTCGAACGGAAAACAGCGGTGCCCTGGGCCAACGACGCCGCGCTGTTCACCCGGCTGCTTGAGCAACGGGACGGCGAGCTCCCAGAGGGTGCCGAACCCAGTGCCGCCCGTAAGGATGAGGACCTCACTTTCACCTCGTGGTTCGTCTCGCGAGGCTCCTCCGACGAGCCGATGTCAGCCGACGGGGATGCGATGGGTATCGAGCGCCGCCTCGAGCCGGAGGCCTACGAGGTGACGTTCTGCTACCTCTATGACCCGCGCAACGACGTGACGTACAAAATCGAGGCGCCGCGGGCGGTGACACAGGACCCCGAGATGCGTGAGGCGCTCACCACGCAGCTCCTGAGTGAGGTGGCGACTCAACGCGGCCCGCCCGAAGCCATCGATAAGGCCGACGAACTCGCAAAAATCGCCGCCGAAGAGAAACTCTCCATCCGGCGGAAGTTCGAGGAGACGTTCGGCAGTGAGCGCCTGCGAAGCTACGACGATGTTCGGTGGCCCCAGGCCGACAGCTACTAAGCTAGTTCTTCCTTCTCGACCTTGGTGTCAACCTCGTCGACGCCGATGCGGGCGAACTGCGTGCGGATGTGCTCTTCGGCGGCTTCGACGGCCTGGTCTCGTGTGTCGAAGCCGCGAGGCATCGGCGACTCGAAGGCGACCCGAATCTCCACGCCGTCGATCTCCAGCGGCGTGCCCCCGCTCTCGACCTCGTAGAACGCGTCACAGACCCAGACGTAGGGCGCCTCTTCGTCGGGCGCCCCCTTGAAAGATGGCGGCTCCTCCCCCCGTTCGAACACGGTCCCAGTGAGCGTGGTCCCGCCCCCGCTGCCGCTGACCTGAATCATACCTGAAGATTCAGGCGCGAGCGCCTTAGCGGTGGTGACCGCGTCCCGCCGCAGGGAAAGGCGTATGCCCGGAGCCGCCGTGGCCCCGACCATGACCGATTTAGGGGATTTCGATGAGTTTGACGCGGGGGGGTCCGACGGCGGCGAGACGGAGCCGGACGCCACCGCCACAGAGTCGGCCAGCGCGAACGCCGAGGCCGAGGCACGGTTCGAGCGCTACCCCGCCGAGGCAGCAGGCAGCGACCAAGGCCTTGGTACCGTCTCGGTGTCGCAAGGGCTGCGCGTCTCCGAGGACGGCGACGAGACTGCGCTCCGGGCGTTCGTGACGACCGGGAACCGAGAATCCGTCCGGCTTGGGAGCTATCTGCTAGTTCCGTACCCCGACGCCGAATCGCTGTTCTGCCGAATCACCGCCTTGGAGTACGCCCAGGAGTTTCAGTCCGACGACGCCACCGAGATTCACGCTCGCCGGCAGATGCGACGCGACGGCTTCGACGAGCGGGACTACAAGTATATGGCCGAACTGGAGCCCGTCGCCGTCATCTACGAGGACGGCGGCGAACTGAAGCGGCGGATGACCGACCGCGTCCCCAAGCCCGGCTCGCTGGTGCAGGAGGCTGCCGACGAGGAGAAGATCAAGACCGGGCTCAAGATTCCTGGTGACGGAGTCTTTCTCGGCCATCTCTCTGTCGGCGGCGAGAAGGTCCGCACCGCCGCAGAGCCGCCGACGGTCGACTACCGCGTCAAAGACGCCTACGAGGACGGCGACCCGCTGGTGTTCCGGCACACGCTCGTCGCCGGTGGCACCGGGTCGGGGAAGACCCACGCCTCGAAGAATGTGCTTCGGCAGTATCTCGACGAGGAGCGGAACTACCCGATGGACGACGGGCGAGACGTGTCGCCGGCCGTCGTGCAGTTCGACCCGCAGGACGAGTACGCACAGATGCACGACGAGAACCCCGAACTGGACGAGGGGTTCGCTCGGAAGCTCGACCGTGAGGGCGTCGCCCACGGCGGCCACGACGACACCATCGCGCTGGTGCCCGTCGAAGAGGGGGTGAGCTACGGCGGCGAGAACCACCGTGCCGAGCAGGTGCGCTTCACCATCCCGTTCTCCATCGTCCACGAGTACGACATGCCGTGGCTGGTGGCCGGCAGCGGCCTCAACGACAATCAGTATCCTGCGCTGCTGACGCTGCTGAATCGTTTCTTTGGGGAGTTCGGAAGCAGTGGTACCTACCAGCAGTTCCTGACGTTCCTCGACGACCCCGGGCTGAAGGAGGAACTGGACGAGGCGGGCCGGGTCCACGAGGCCACCTTCGACGCCGTGAAGCGCCGCGTCCGCGGGATTCCCTCGGGTGTGTTCGACCAGGATGCCCGACCAATCACCGAACTGGACCACGAACTCGTCCGCCCAGGTGGGCTGACGGTGGTCCCGACCTACCACCTCTCGACGTCGCGGGCCAAGGAGATGTTCGTGCTCGCACTCTCCTCACTGCTGGTCGACGATAAGCTCTCGAACTCCCCGAACAGCCAGCGCGTCAAGGAGACGCCGTTGGTGCTGGGGATGGACGAGGCCCACAACTTCCTCTCGGACGCAGACACCGTCCAGGCCCGGAAAGTGGTTCAGAAGTTCACGGAGGCGGCCAAGCAGGGCCGGAAGGAGCGACTGGGGCTGTTCCTCATCACGCAGGACCCCCAGGATATCGCCGAGCCGGTGTTCAAGCAGGTGAACACCAAGGTAGTGTTGAATCTGGGTGATGAGGACGCCATCTCCTCGGTCAACATCCCGACGAATCTGGCGGAGAAGGTGCCGTACATGGAGAAGGGGCAGATGGTGGTGTACTCGCCCGACAACTCCGAACCGGTGGAACTCATCGGGCTGTCGAAATGTGTCACCAGACACGGGGAGTAGCCAGTCACGGCGCGCGACCTGTCGCGCGCTCCGTCGCGCAGCCACGGAGCCCATGCCGTGGCTGTGTGAGCCCAACCACGGCGCACGACCAGCGGTGAGGCCGCCACTCCGGCGGTGTTCAGATACGGACAGAAACTGGCTGACCGCGCTCGGCGTTTCAGCCGACATCCCTGGTGGATTGAAAGGGCGAGGCGTCTCGGCGAACCCCGGCGAAGTACGAGAGCGAGCAGCGCGAGCGAACGCGCACAGCGAGTCGCGGGAGCCGAGACAGCCGAGGGCTTTCAGCTGTTCCCACTAACTCCACCGCTGGAAACTGCGTATCTGAACACTACCGCCACTCCTGCCCCGACGCTTTTGCCCGCTGTCCCCGTACCACCCATATGGCCGTTCCGCCCGAAATCGAGACGCTCATCGCTAATGCGCGCCTGAGCGCCCACGTCGCGACAAGCCTCGGCGACCGACCGCACGTCGCGCCGGTCTGGTACCTCTATGACGACGGCGTTGTTTCGTTCGTGACCAGCGGGCGAAAGCTCCGCAACCTCCGGGAGAACCACCGGGTGGCCCTCTCTATCGAGAAAGTAGACGAGAGCGGTGTGGAGTGGACGGTGACGATGCTCGGCACCGCGACGGTGTCCGACGACCCCGAGCGGGTCGACCCGTTCCAGCGCCGTATCGACGAAAAGTACGACAACGAGACAGAGTACGGCTTTCAGCCGTTGGTCGAGGTCGAAGTCGCCAGCGCAACCCATACCGTCTACTGAACCGCCGGTCGGCAACCGGCTTTTCACCCCACTGCCCGAACGCGGGGTATGCCGAAACGCCTACTCGTTGCCTACGACGGCACGCTCCAATCCGGGAGGCACTGGCGTTCGCCATCGACGAATGGGACGACCAGGAGGTCACGCTGCGCTACGTCATCAACCCCGTCAAGACAGGATACCGCGCCGGCGTCGGCATCCCCAGCGGTGGCGAGGAGTGGTTCAGCAGGCAAAGCAGGAGGCTGAGGAGCTGTTCGAGAAGCCCGCCAGCCGACCCAGGGCGATGACTGAGCAGTCACACCAGCGCAGTTCGACCGCAAAACGAGTTTTTGGGCGTTAGACGCCGGGAATACCCATTGCGGAGAGTTCGAACAGCCCGGCCGTCGAGAGCAGCCAGAGCAGGACGATGGCGGAAACCCACGCACCCACGCCGATGATGCCGGCGTTCACCCAGCCGCCGCGATAGCGCCAGTTGATGACGCCAACCCAGACCAACAGCAACAGCAGCGGGCCGACAAGCGGGATGCCACCGATAAATCCCAAGATCGCGTAGACCAGCGCCCCCGCCGCGGCGGCGATGACGGCGTTCACGTAGTCCTGATTTCCGCCGAGAACGACGGAGGCGGCGATATGGATGGCGAGCCCACCCACGAGCAGGCTGATGAGTCCGACGATGAGTGCGTCCACTGCGGCCATGCCGTGCAGTTCGGCCGCCCGTTGCCTAACTCTGGCGGCAGCCCAAGTCGTGGCAGGCTCCCCGACTGCGGCCGAAGGGTTTAGTCCGGCACCCGTCGTCAGTGAACCTAATGGACGAGTCGGTCGAGCCAACGCGAGCAACCACGCCCGACGACACCGCCCGGCGGGAGCGAACCGACCCGGTCGATGCCGCCACCCACGATTCACCTGATCGAGCGGACACCGACATGCGCCTGGAAGAATTGGCAGACTGCAACGCGGAGGATCGCAAGGAGACTGATGACCAGCCCGCCAAGGAGTCCTCAGACCGAGGCGACCACCGCTGATGGCGGGGGCGTTCGAACTGCGGGACCACACCGCTGACGTGGCTGTCAAGGCGAGTGGCGACTCCCTCGGTGAAACGTTCGCAGCGGTCGCCGACGGCCTGGCTGCAGCGATGTGTGATGACTGGCCCGCACCGAACGACCCTGACGCTGGGGAGCAAGCCGAGGTGGGCCTCGCTGCGGAGGGTGTCGAGGCCCTCCTGTTCGATTATCTCGACCAGCTCATCTACGAGCGGGACGTGCGGTCTGTGCTTCCTGTCGATAACGAGGCGACGGTCACGGAGACAGATGACGAGTGGCGAGTCGACGCCAGCTACCGCGGCGTGGCGCTGTCGGCGGTGACAGCCCGCGAAGTGAAGGCGGTTACCTACTCCGAGATGGCAGTGAGGGAAACCGAGAGCGGGTGGGAAGCGTACGTCGTGTTTGACGTCTGACCGGCCACGGCGCGCGACCAGCGAGCGACGCCATGGCGCTCCCGCGGAGCTACTTGTGACCCAGAATGTGGCGCCAGCCAGGGCTCCCAGCGGCGCGGCCGTGCGCGCCCGCGCGCTCCGGTTCCAACACACTCATCGCCCTGTGGGCCACATATTCTCATAATGAGTCATCAGCTTCCGGACGTGCAGGCCGGAGAGCCGGACGTCACTGTCGGGCTGAGCCAGGTTGGTGTGACCGGTGTCGAGAAACTCGTCGAACTGCAGCAGAACGGTGACCGCCCCCACGTCCTGATGGCGGAGTTCTCTGTCTTCGTCGACCTCCCGGGCGGCCGCAAGGGAATCGACATGAGTCGCAACATGGAGGTCATCGAGGAGGTGCTCGAGTCTGCCGTCGAGGGCGAGACCGAGCGGCTGGAGGCGCTCTGTGGCGACGCCGCCGAACGCCTCATCGACAAGCACGAGTACACCACCACCGCGGAGGTCCAGATGGAGGCTGAGTGGGTCATCAAAGAGGAGACACCCGCCAGTGGCCTCCCCACGCAGGGAACCGTCGACGTCATCGCCTCCGCGACGGCGACCAACGAGGGAATCGAAGAGGAGATTGGCTGCCGAGTCACCGGCATGACGGTCTGTCCCTGCTCACAGGGGATGTCCGAGTCGCGGGCGCGCCAGACGCTGCAGGACCTCGGTGTCGACGACGACACCACCGAGGCGTTCCTCGATGAGGTCCCACAGCCGGGCCACTCCCAGCGCGGGCACGCGACCCTCACCGTCACCCAGAAAGACGAACCGAAGGTCGACCTCCACCAACTCATCGAACTCGCGCGGGACTCCATGAGCGCGCGCATCTACAACATGGCCAAGCGCCCCGACGAGGACCACATGACCTACGCCGCCCACGCCAACGCGAAGTTCGTCGAGGACTGCGTACGGTCGATGGCCCGAAACGTCGTGGATGCCTACCCCGATCTGGCCGACGACGCGCTCATCTACATGAAACAAGAAAACGACGAGTCCATCCACCAGCACGACGCGCAAGCCGAGCGCGAAGTCCCGATGGCCCAGCTCCGCACCGAACTCAGCGCCGACCAGTAACTACTCCTCCAGAACGACAGGCCTCGCGTCCTCCCACCGCGGCTCGAACAGTTCTCGCACGTCCGTGGCGAACTCCCGGTCCTTGAAATCAATCATCGCGAGTGGGTCGGTCGGCTCGAGTGGGTTGGGTACATCGATGCAGGTCTCACTCGCGTCGATGAGGTGGAACGAACCCCTGACGCCTTCGGCAGTTCGCAGTTCGAACCCGGGATGGTCGACCAGCTGCGTCTCGTACCGTTCGATAACCGCGTACGGTAACGTTTCGATGAGCTCCGGGCCGAGCAGGACTGAGACGGCCGCGCCGCGTTCGAGCGCACGCTGGAGCGCCGCTGCCACCTCGTCGCCGTACTCCCCGATGTCGAACTGCGGAGTCGGCCCGCCCGCGACAGTGATGACCCGTTCAGTCGCGGTGTCGAGGCGCTCGATGAGTAGTTCGGCCGTCTCGTCTGCACCGACTGCGGCGGTCCAGAACCCCTCCTCGGAGGGTGCGTTGGCGTCGAGATCGCTCTCGAGATCGTCGACGGTCGCCTCGTACTGCGCCTCCTGCTCCTGTAACTCCTCGCGCTTTGCTTCGAGCAGGCGGTCGAGCGCTGCTTCCGGCTCGACGCCGACGTACTTTTTGGGCCGGCTGGCCGCCTGACTCCGGGCCAGCCCGCGCTGTTCCAGGTCTTTCAACACGTCGTAGACTCTGCCCATCGGCACGTCGCTCGCCCGCGAGAGTTCTTTCGCCGTGCTCGGAGACGACGAAAGTAGTGCCCGATACGCGCGTGCCTCGTACTCAGAGAGCCCGAGGTCACGTAAACTCGACATACCTCCATCTGGAGGGGCGGGGTGAAAAACTCTCCGGGCGTTTACTCGGTACGTTCGTTTCTTGCAGTTGTTAGCCGCTCACCGGTCGGCGACCCGGGCCATTAGTGCCTCGGGATCGCTCGCCGGTTCGTCGACGCCGACGACCCTGGCAGTCCCGGGCTCGAGGTTCGGTGCAACGGTTTCGTCGGCGTTCGGAACGACCACCTTCTCGTGGTCCGCGACTCGGAGCGCCGCACGGTGGAGATCACTCCCGGGCTCCGTCGCGACCTGTACCACCAGTGGCTCGCGGACGACGCGGCTCGCAGCCGTGCCGTACTCCGCCACCTGTACCCCGATACGGTGGGAGGCGCCGGCGAACGCACCGACCGTTTCCGTGGCAACGTCGTGATAGTTGTCCTCGCCAGTGAGTGCCGCGAGGTCGATGAGTGCGTTCGCCATCGCGGCATTCCCGTCCAGCGGCCGGAGCGGCCGGTCGAGCATGGCCTCGCCTTCGCTGGGGCCGTCGAGGAACGAGCCCTGGTCGTGGAGTGTGTCGATCGCGTGGTCCGCCACCGCACGAGCGGTCTCGAGTCCGGTCCCGAGCGTCTGTGCCGCTCGAGTGAACGCCATCACGACAGCTGCCAGGTCGTCGAGCACGTCCTGCGGACCAACGTCACCGCGGTCCTGGTAGTGAACCACCGAGCCCGCGGTCTCATCTACCAGTTCGCGCCCAAGGTACTCCAGAACGCGCTCGCCGTACTCGCGAGCGTGCTCGTCGTCAGTGTAGCCGTAGTAGGTGAGCATGGCGTCGGCAGCGAGGCCGTTGCCCCCGGCAAAGGCTGTCAGGTCAGTGCGTGGGCTCCGCATCTCGCCGCGGCCCGCCGGATCTTTCCCCCAGTACTCCGCTCCCTCGCCCGGTCCCTGACTGCCGCCGACGGCAACGCCTGACCAGAGGTCGTCGGTGAGGAACTCCACCGTCGCTTCGGCCGGCTCTCGGTAGACATCCTCGCCCGTGTAGACGTAGGCGTTCGCGAACGCCCGGAGCAGGCTGGCGTTGGTGTCGAGCAGTTTCGCGTGGTGTAGGTCGCCCCAATCGCGGCGACCGGCGTAGCGGAAGAAGCCGCCGGCCACGGAGTCGTGGAGGTGGTCTCGGATTGCGTCGAGGGTTCGCAGGCCCTGGTCGCGCTCGCGTTTGAGCGCGAACTCGATTGTGCGGGCGAGCGGGAACTTCGCCTGTTCCCCCCAGCCAGCGAATCGCTCGTCGAACTTCTCGTCGAGTTGGCCTGCGATGTGCTCTTCGATGGCCGACCCTACCTCGCCTGCTGGCGGGAGGTCACCCGAGAGCGCGCGCGGCACGCGGCCCGCTTCGTTACCCTTCTCGTCGTACGTTTCGGCGACTCTGTCGAGCACCTGCCGCATCCCGTCGACGCCGAGCGCGGTTGCGCCGGAGATGAGTTTCCCCTCCGGCGTGAGGAAGATGGTGGAGGGGAACCCACCCGCGGCGTAGCGCTCACGTATGCGGGGCTGGCGGTCGGCGTCGACCCGGACCGGGACGTAGCGGTCGTTCAGGTTCGCGGCGATACCGGGGTCGGCGTAGGTGGTTGCGTCCATCTCGTGGCAGTCCACACACCAGGTCGCCGAGAGCGAGAGCAACACCGGGACGGAACGCTCGCTGGCCTCTGCAAAGACGTCGGCGCCCCAGTCGCGCCACTCGACGCGCGTCTCCTCTTGCATGCCTCCTGGTCGGAGACACCCGAGGGTAAGCCCGTCGCTACTGGCCCGAAAACGCTGCAGAAAGGGATGTCCAGTCTTACGTCCGGAACGACTCACCGCAGCCGCATTCAGAAACGACGTTTGGGTTCTCGACGTGGAACCCTTCGGCCTGCAGTCCCGACTCGAAGTCGAGCACTGAGCCGCCGACGTACTCATTCGAAGCAGGGTCGACGAAGACGCGGAGGTCGTGGAACTCCACGATTGCGTCCTCCTCCTCGGGCTCGTTCTCGAACCGCATCCCGTAGGAGAGGCCCGCACAGCCGCCCTGTTGGACGTAGAGGCGGAGACCTGCCTCGTCGGTATCCATCCCCTCGCCGTCGAGCAGCGAGAGGGCTTCACTGGCGGCGTCCTCAGTCACCTCGATTGCCGGGTCGGACTCGGGGGTGGTGGCACTCATAGGAGAGTATTATGCGTGAACAGGCATAACCTTGGCGCCGCAGGCACACCCCCAACCCGTCGGGGAGACCCAGCCCAGAGAAGCACAGCGCGCCCATCTCGACTGCTACGGGGCGTGGGCGACCAGCAACGTCGTCCCGTCACCGTCGATCAGGCGAACGTCCTCGAGTCCGGCGTCGGTCGCGTACGCCCGGAGCGTCTCGGGGTCCGAGAAGCGGACTGAAACCGTCTCGCTCGCCGTGGCTCGCTCGCCGGAGTTCTCGTCGGTCGTACGGTACCCAAGCTGCAGGTCGAGACCCGCATCGCTCGGCAGGTCAGTCACCGAGCGCTCCAACCGGTAGCCGCTCCCGGTGAACACGCCGACCGGCTCCGAAACCGCCCGTACCGCGTCTTTCCCGGTCACCGCCCGCAGGAGGAGCGTCCCGCCGGGCGCGAGATGGTCGACCGCCGTGTCGATGAGTGTCTTCGGGTCGCCGTGCTGTGCAGCGGGCGCGGCCATCGAGACGACCGCCTCGAACTGTGCACTCGTTGGTGGGCGGACCGGATCACCGACGGCAACTGCCGCCTCCGGGGCACGGTGGGCGGTGAACCGCAGCAGCGCCGGATGCGCGTCGACCCCGAAGGCGCGGTCGTATCGGTCCGAGAGGTGATTGAGGAGTGCACCGACACCGCAGCCGAGTTCGAGTGCGTGACCTGACTCCGGGGCGAACGCCCGCACCGCCTCGAACTCCCCCAGAACCCGCTCTTCGGTCGTCAGTCGGTCGAACAGCGGGGCCAGCGTGGTGTAGAACGAGTGCTCGCCGTCGGGGTCACGCAGCAAGCGCTCGCACGCATCCGCGAACGTGGGTGCGGCTGGACGGGCCATTAGGCGCCGTCGCCGCCGTCACGGTCGAGACGGCGCCGGACGCTCTCAGCGTGGGCCTCCAACCCTTCGGCCTCCGCGAGCGTGGTGATGGTGTCACCAAGCTGGGAGAGGGCCTCCCGGTCCAGTCGCTGGACGGTCGAGGAGCGCAGGAAGTGGTCGACTGAGAGCCCGCCGAACCGTTTGGCGCCGCCACCAGTTGGGAGGACGTGGTTCGTCCCGGTCGCGTAATCGCCGGCCGCGACGGGTGCGTACGGTCCCAGGAAGACGCTGCCGGCGTTGGTAATCCGCTCAAGCAGTGCCTCGTCGTTCTCAGCCTGAATAGAGAGGTGTTCGGCCGCGTACTCCTCGGTAAACAGCACGGCCTCGGGCATCGAGCGCGCGGTCAGCACACCCGAAGCATCACTCTCGAGGACGGTCCGGATCGTCTCCTCGCGGTCGCGGCCCGAAGCCTGCCTGTCGGCCTCGTCGACGATCTGCTGGGCGAGTTCTGGGTCGTCCGTGACGGCAACAACGGCGGCCTCAGGGTCGTGTTCGGCCTGGGCGAGCAGGTCGCTCGCGACGAACTCCGGGTCAGCCGTCTCGTCGGCCAGCACCAGCACTTCGCTGGGGCCGGCGAGGAAGTCGATCTCGACCTCCCCGCGGACCTCGGCTTTCGCAGCGGTGACCCACCGGTTGCCGGGCCCGACGACTTTCTGGACGGAATCGACCGTCTCGGTGCCGTAGGCCATCGCGCCGATGGCTTGTGCACCGCCCACAGAGTAGACGACGTCGGCACCAGCTTCGTGGATTGCCGCGAGTGTGACGGGGTTGAGTTCGTCGGCTGGCGGCGTGGTGACGACGACGTGTTCGACGCCGGCCACCTTCGCGGGGACGACACCCATGATTGCGCTCGAGGGGTAGGCTGCGGCGCCGCCGGGGACGTAGACGCCCACTCTGGAGAGCGGGCGGAAGCGACGACCGAGCTCCCGACCTTCGAAGCGCTCGCGCCAGTCTTCGGGCACCTGCTTCTCGTGGAACGCACGGACGTTCGCGATGCACGCCTGAATTGCGTCGAGTGTCTCCTCGTCGACCGCCTCAACGGCGCGCTCGGCCTCGGCGGTCACGTCGAGGTTGGCGACTTCGACGCCGTCGAACTCTCGGGAGAACTCCCGGAGTGCGGCGTCACCCTCGTCTCGGACCCGCGGGAGGATCTCCCGCACGTCCTCCCGAGCCTGGGCCACCCCAGCGTCGCGCTCGAACAGCGCGCGCCGCTCGGCGGTCGAGAGCTCCGAAATCTCACGTGGTTGCATGGCTGGGCGTACACCATCGTCGCCTAAGGTGGTTGCGGATGGCTGTCGCTCAGTGTGAAAAGCATCCTGAGCGAACTGAATCGCTGTCGCTCAGGGAAGTGAGTTCACGGCCCCAAACCGACGAGACCGAGATAGTCAGAATCGCGTTCCAGAAACTCGGGAAACCGAGTTACTGTCGCGAGAGGTTCGTCGCGCGGGGGCCCTTGTCGGCCTGCTCGATATCGAACTCGACCTCCTGCCCTTCTTCGAGGTCGGGACCGCCAATATCTTCCATGTGGAAGAAGACGTCCTCGTCCGCGTCCTCAGTATCGATGAATCCGTAGCCGCCCGTGTCGTTGAAGAAATCAACCGTTCCAGTCGCCATTACATATCTACACAAACGCGTTTGCGGCATAACCCCTTCGGTCGGCAACTCCGCGCGACAACGGCTCACACGGGCACAGGCCCAGTTTCCCGTTCCCGACTCCGACGGGGCTTTACCGCCCGCTCGCGGACGCTACCCCAATGGACCCCCACGACGTGCGCGAGGACTGGGCCGAGCGTGAGGGCGAGTTCTCACCCACCTACTACGCCCACAAAGGCCCCAACGAGGCCAGTGAGTCGATCCGAGAGCTGTTGAACCACTACCTCGGGACGGACGCACGCGTCCTCGAGATTGGCTGTAGCTCCGGCCGGCACCTCGCACACCTCCACGACGGCGGCTTCCGAAACCTCCACGGTATCGAAATCAACGCTGACGCTATCGAAATGCTCCGAGAGGAGTACCCAAATCTCGCGGCGGACGCCACGTTCCACGTCGGCGACGCTGGTGCGTTGCTCCGGGAGTTCGAGGACGGCGCGTTCGACGCCGTCTACACCGTCGAGACGCTCCAGCATATCCACCCCGACGAGGCCGACGCTGTCTTCGACGAGGTGGCACAAGTGACCGATGACCTGCTGATTACGGTGGAGAACGAGTCCGCCAGGGGGGCTGGGGCCGAGGATGACGTCGAGGTATCCTACGTCAACGACGAGTTCCCGCTTTATCACCGCGACTGGAAGTCGATTTTTACCGACCGGGGCTTTGCCCAGCTCCTGCAAGAGTCGAGTAAACGCCGGGATATGCTCCGGGCGTTCCGCAGACCGTAGCGCCTCGAAACTGTGTCTCTCCAGGCGATTACGTGAGGCAAGGAGCAACGCCAAATGGGATCCCAGTCTCGAGGGGCTGGAGAGCTAGCGACAGAAGTGGCCCAGCACTCCGAACGACTGCTCAGCTGAAAAGAAACAGACGCTGCCCCGTCAGAAGCGCTCGCGCACCAACCCAGCGAGTATTGTCGCGAACCCCGTGCCGTCGCTCCAGAACGCCGACTCCGTGCTGGCGTCGCCGATCTCCGAACTCGGGAGCACGCTCAGCAACACCGTGTCACCGTCGACGACGAGCACCCGACCAACGCCGACCTCGGGGTTGTCAGCAGCGTCGACCGTCACAGTCCGAAAGCCGGCGTCCATCGCCGCCTCCCGGACCCGTTCGTCCGCACTCGCGACCGTGACTGTGACCCCACGCTCGGCCGCGGCTTCGAACGCGTCCGCGACAGGCCCTTCGACCAACGACCGGTCACTCGTTGCGTAGAGCAGCTCCGACTCCGCGTTGGCGACAAGCGAGGTGACCCGCGCGGTGATGTTCTCGCCGCCCTCGGTTGTCCAGATGGCTTCGCGGCCCTCCTCGCCCGCGCGCTCGCCCCGGACAGAATCGAGGTAGTCGAACGCGGTCTCGGCTTCGTCTTTCAACCGCTCATACAGCAGGGTTCGGGCCTCTTCGACGTCGACCGGGCGGTAGCGCTTTGGTGAGCCGGCCTGCACGTCGACGAGCCCGAGATCTTCCAGTTCCTCCATCGCCCCGTAGACCTGTGAGCGAGGCACGTCTGCGACCTGCGCGACTTCGCTCGCCGTCGAGATACCGAGCTTCTGGAGCCCGACGAACGTTCGCGCGCCGTACGTCGAGAGGCCGAGATCCGTCAGCGCCTCGGTGGCGTCTGCGTCACTCACGGGGTCATTCGCCATCGCTGCCTCCGTCCGACGCCTTACCGCGGCTCCAGGCCTGATTGACCCGGCCGAGCTGTGAGGCCGTAAGCACCCCGGCCTCGAACCGGTCGTAGGCATCCACGAGGTCGGCGTCGGAGACGGTCCCGGTCGCCGTGACTCGCTCGAACACGTCAGTCACGACCTCCGCGCTCGTGTCGCCGCCCACACGAATGTTCTCGCCGTCGACGAGGAGATCGCCCTCGAACTCCAGCGTATCGCCGTCGGCTGCTTCCTCGGGGACGGTGGTCCGGTAGCGCAGCGTCGGCGACTCATCGCTCGCTGCCCAGGCGGCGTACAGTCCCCCGTTCGAGACAGTGGTGTCGACGGGTTCAGGCGTCGTATCGACGACGGTCGCGTCGCCGGCGACTCGCTCCCGAAGCACGGCGCGGTCGTGGATGCTGCGCGTCTCGATACGCACCATGACCGGTTCGCCGGGCGCGACGACATCGCGCTCGAGGCGCCGGTCCGCGATGGGTTTCCCACCGGCTGCAGTTGGTGTCTGCCCAGCCCCAGCGTCTGTTGAATCCTCGTCTTCGATCGTCACATCGCGGACATACCGAGTCCAGACGAGGAGCAGCGAGGGCAACACCAACACGCTCGCGAGGAACGCGTAGATGATGGTGAGCCCGGTGATCTTCCCGAACTGCTGGAGCGGCGGGAGGATGGCGAAGACGAGCACGCCGAAGCCGCCGACCGTGGTGGCCGCAGAGCCGAGCAGTGCGCCGCCGGTCCCAGTGACCGCGCGGTTCATCGACCTACTCACGTCGCCCGTGCGGGTGAGTTCCTGATTGTAGCGCTCCGAGAGGTGGATACTGTAGGCCACCCCGAGCCCCACCGTGAGGCTCGTAATCATCCCCGTGAGCACGTTAAAGGGGATGTCGAGCAGGAACATCGTGCCCAGAATCCAGGTCACGCTGAACGCGACCGGGAGCAGCGTCACCGCCCCCAGCGTCGCACTGCCCTCGGTCACCCGGTAGGCGACCATCAGGAAGAGGAACGTCGCGACCAGCGTGATGATGAGGCTGTTGACGACCGTTTCGAGCAGTTCGTCCTGCACGATTTTGTTTAGGATTGCACTGCCTGTCGCCGTGGCCTCGAGGCCATCGCCGTCGAGCCCACTCGCAACTGACCGCATCTGTTCGGTAACCGCGTCGCCGCTGGCACCGCCCTTGACCGCGATAACCATGCGGGCCGCGACATACTCGCCGTCCTCGCGGTCGATAACGCTCGCCGCGCGGTCCGGCGCGACCTCGAACAGTTCGTCGTAGAGCGACACGAGGTTCTGGTCCGGAACGCCGTCGCCGTTGGTGTCAGCGGCAGCGAGGCTCTCGTTGAACGATTCGTTCTGCGCAGCGACGTCCTCGATCACCGACAGCGGACTCTCGATACGGGCCTGGCCGTTGGGCAAGCGCTGTGTCACCTGCTTATCGACGGCCGCGCGTTCGGCCGCGTCGATTCGCTCGAAGGTGTCCGCGCTGGTGAGATCACCCTCGATGAGGATTTGGGCCTGTGAGTCCTCGCGGACGAAATTATCGTTGACGTATTCGAGGTTCTTCTTGGCCGTGTACTCGCCCGGAGCGAACGGCTCCGGCAGCTCATTCATCCAGTCCGGCGGCTCCTCTGCGAGGAAGTCCGCCTGATTGAACGAGGTGTCGACCTGCGTCGCGCCGTAGGCGCCGCCCGCACTGAGCAGCAGCGCGGCGGCGATGACGAGATATGGTGCCTTCCGAGCGGCGACGGCGCCGACCGAGAGCACCGAGGAGAACTGGCCGCCACCAGTCCCGAAGGCTCGCTTCTCACGGTTCACGCCGCGAGCTTCGAGCCACTCGTCGATTTCGACTTTCACCGCTGGCATGAACACGCCAAACACCAGCAGCGCCGCAAGGATGCCGGCCGAACTCGCCACACCGAAGTCGCGAATCGGCGGCACCGGGCTGGTGAGGTTCGAGAGGAACCCGATGACGGTCGTCGCCGTCACGTAGACCAGCGCGATACCGACGCCGACCAGCGCCGTCCGCATCGAGCCCCGAGGCCCGAGTTCACCCTCGGCGACGGTGCGCTCCTCGCGGTGGCGCATGAAGATGTGGATGGCGTAATCGATGCTCAGCCCGATGAGCAACACCGGGACCGCGACGAAGATCTGGTTGAAGTCCATCCCGACCCAGCCCATGAAGCCGAACGTCCAGAGCAGGACAACGGCAATCCCCACGAGGCCGAGCAGGATGTCGAGCAGGTCGCGGTAGGCGACCACCAGCGCGACCAGCACGAACAGCACGGCAAGCGGGCCGACGATGAGGATGCTGTCGGTCATTGAGGAGTTGATCTCGTGACCGATAATGCCCGCACCGAACACGAGATACTCGTCTCCGTCGGACGTCTCACCGATATCCTGCATCGCGAGTTGGGCGTCAGTCACGTCGTCGCCAGCCGACCCGCTGGCCGCGTCGCCCTGCCCGTCCATACGCACGAGCAGCATGGTCGCCTCGGCCTCGGTCGATCCGGGCTCGTACTCAGTCGGCATAAGCGCGAGCGCGCTGGGGCCGTTCCCGTTGCCGTTCCCGCCTGCACCGCCCAGGACGAGCTGGATTGTCTCGTTCAGCTCGGACTCGTTCATCGAGCGGAGCTGTTCTTTCTGCTCGGCCAGCGTCGGGTTCGAGCTGTTTTCGAGCTCCTGGCGCTCGGTCTCGAGTTCGTCGGCGAGGGATTGGAGCCGCTCACCGTCGGCCGCGAGCGCTTCCGCTCGCTGTTCCAGTGCGCGGTACTCGTCGGCGAGCACGCCGCGCGTGCCGAGGCGGTAGGCCGCCGTAGCCTCTTCCTCAGAGGTCGCGTCGCGGAGCTGCTGTGCCGCCCGGGTGAACGTCTGCTGGTTGCTCTCGTTGAGGTCGACCGTCGTATTCGCCCGAACGTCCTCGAAGCTGGCGTCGATGCTCGCGTCAGGGTTCTCGCGGAGGTACGTCAGTTCCGTGCGGAGCGACCCCGCAGTTGCAGCGAGCGTCTCGTTGCGCTCGGCGATAGCCTGCCGTTCTTCGGTGACGGACCGGTTCAGCGCCTGAATCTCGGTCGCGAGGCGCTGGACGTCTCTCCCTTCCTCAGTACGGATGGAGGCAATAGCCAACGCGTTCGCCACGCTCACCGGGTCGCCCGCCAGCGTCTCGTTGACGGTGGCGTTGGCGCGGAGCGACTGCTGGTACTCGAGCATCGCGACGAGGGATGCTTTATCGAGCACGTCGTCGTCGCGCTGGATGATCTGTGCGCTCGTCAGATTCTCGTCGTTGCTCGAGAAGTTCTCGTCGATATACGTGAGTTTCTCGGCCTCTGGCGAGTCGGTCTGGAACTGGTCCAGCGAGGAGGACTGTCCCACCATCGGCGCTCCGGCGCCGACGAGCAGCGTCGCCAGCAGTACGACGACGATGACGGCCCGGCTGTGGTCCAACACCCCATCCACGACGTGACGGACCTCCCTCACGACAACCCCGCTCCTGTGAGTACTCGTTTTAGAATCATCTGGTGTATGTACTCTCCTACTAACAGATGATAGTTAACCGTTCCGGGAGCGGCATCCCGCCTCGCCGGGACGGAACGCTTTACTCTTCGAAGGGTGGCTACTGGATATGGCGCTCGTACCGGCCCGGTTCCGCCCCTTCGTCGCCGCGCTGCTGGGCATGATAGTGACGGGACTCGGCCACCTCTACTTGCGGCGCTGGCTGCGCGCAGTGGTTTGGGTCGCGCTCGCGTTCGTGGTTTCGGTCGCATTCGTCCCCCAGTCGGCAGCAGAAGCCATCCTCGCGGGCGAGCAGGTCGACCCACTCGCGCTACTTCCCGGTGCCATCGTCGGAATTGGGAGCGCAGTCGACGCGTTCCGCATCGCCCGATCCCAGCAATCCGCACAACCGAAGACTGTCGAGACTGACGAGCAGACGGCGTCGGCCACCCAGGCGGACACGAGTTCAACTGGCGATCCCGAGCCCGAAGACGAAACCATCGACTGCCCAGCCTGCGGGAAACCCGTGGACCCGACCCTTGGATTCTGTCACTGGTGTACGACGGAGTTCGAGACGCAGACCGACGGCGCTGACTGAGAAAAGCGGTCGAACAACAGCCGCGAGCGTCAGATGAACTGCGGGCCGTCGTCGGCCCGGAGCACCCGTCTGACCGATCCCCAGGTCGAAACCAGCGTGTAGTCGCCGGTCACGCCCGCGATATCACTGTCCCGAACTGCTTCGAGTTCGAACCCCTCGCCTTCTGCGGTGGTGACGTGCTTTGCCGTCTCTGCCTCGGGATCTGCCACCAGCCGAGAGGTGGTCTCGTCGAGGCCCAGCCCGGCCATCGCCATCGCGGCGTGGGAGTTGAAGTTCCGGGGGAACCGTTTGCAGAGCCCCCGCGTCGGCCCTTCGTAGATGACCGTTGGTCCGTCGATGCCTTCGGGTCGCTCGGTGTCGGCGTACTCGAAGTCCAGATGGTCGGGTGCCTTCGTCGCCTCGATGTGGACGGACGTCAGTTCGTCGCGCGCGTCCGCGAGGCCGTCGATGCCGAACAGCGCTGCGTGGGGGAGGTAGAGGTCGTTGTCGCTGTTGGTCGTGAGCGCCCGCAGGCGCTCCTCGACTGCCGGGTCAGCGAAGGCCGACCCCGAGAGAACAAACAGGTCCCCACCCTCGAGCGCTGGTTCCGCCAACGCCTCCAGGGCCCCCGGCGTCGCCGCCTCGACAACCGCGTCGACGGGCGTCGCCGCCAACGCCGCCGGCTCGGTACTCTGGATCGACTCCGGGAGCTCTGGTTTCAGCGAGCGCACGTAGACGTACGCCAGTTCGAACGCCGAGTCGGCCCTGACCCGGTCAGCGAAATCCTTGCCGATGCGCCCGTACCCGATGAGACCGATGCGGTAGCTCATGGCTACACCAGGAGGTTCCGCCCAGTCTCGGCGTCGAACAGGTGGATCTCGTCGAGTTCGATAGCGAGTCGGATTGTCTCGCCGACCGACGCTCCGGAGTCGTTGTCGACCCGGGCGGTGAACTCGGCGTCCTCGTCGTCGGCTCTCGACGTGGGCCGGACCGCCAAGTCCTTGGCGGGCCCCATGGGCTCGACGACCATCACCTGCGCTTCCAACGTGCTCCCCGCGGGTGGCTCCTCATCGAGCAGCGCGATGTCCCTGAACGCCTCGGGCCGAACCCCGAGGTCAAGCCGCTCAGTACTGCCACCCCACGCCTCGAGTTTCTCACCCACCGAGGTCGGTAGTTCGAGGGTGAACCCGTCCGCTGTCAGAGTGACGCCGTCCTCGTGGATCTCGGTGGTGACGGCGAAGAAGTTCATCGGCGGCTCGCCGATGAACCCCGCGACGAACCGGTTCGTTGGCTTCCCGTACACCACCTCGGGGCTGTCGACCTGCTGGATCTCGCCATCGTTCATCACCACCACCCGGTCGGAAAGCGTCATCGCCTCGGCCTGGTCGTGGGTGACGTACAGCGAGGTCTTGCCCACCCGGTCGTGGAGTTTGTTGAGCTCTGTGCGCATCTCGATGCGGAGCTTGGCGTCGAGGTTCGACAGCGGTTCGTCGAACAGGAACAGCTCCGGGTCTCGGATGATGGCCCGCCCCAGCGCGACTCGCTGTTGCTGGCCACCAGAGAGGTCCGAGGGGCGCCGGTCGAGCAGTTCGCCGATGCCGAGCATCTCCGCTGTCTCGACGACCCGCTCATCGACGGTCTCTTGAGGGTACTTCCGGATCTCCAGCGGGAATCCGATGTTCCCCCGCACCGTCTTGTGCGGGTAGAGCGCGTAGTTCTGGAACACCATCGCGACGTCGCGTTCGCGAGGCTCCTGTCCGGAGACGTCCTTGCCGTCGATGATGATTCGGCCCTCAGTCGGCTGTTCGAGCCCCGCGACTGTGCGGAGCGTGGTGGTCTTTCCACAGCCCGAGGGGCCGACGAGAACGATAAACTCGCCGTCGTACACATCCAGATCGAAGTCGTTGACCGCGACGACGCCCCCGTCGCCGTCGTCATAGACCTTGGTCATGTTCTCCAAGCTGAGGCTGACCTCCCGACCCTCGGCGGTCTCCGCGTCGATACTCACTCTCGGTGTGTTGTCTGTCTTACTCATAGCCGTAACTGGCGCCACGCTGCAATCTTTCGCGCGCGATCCGACACCGAACACGGGTGGCCCCGTGTCATCCCTTCATCCCTCCAGTCATGCCGACCACGATGTAGCGCTGGAAGAACAGCACCACCAGCGCCGACGGGATGACTGCGACGATGGCCGCAGCGGCCATCGCGCCCCAGTCGATCCCTGCGTCGCCGACGAACAGGAACGTCGCGACGGGAATCGTCATCGAGTTCAGGTCAGTACTCACGGTGAACGCGAACAGGAACTCCCGCCATGAGTAGAGGAACGTCAAGATGGTCCCGGCCGCGAACCCGGGCAGCACGACCGGGAACACGACGTGGCGGAACGCCTGAATCTTCGTACACCCGTCTACGCGTGCGGCCTCGTCGAGCGCGTGCGGAATGGTGATGAAGAAGTTCCGCATGATGTAGATCACCAGCGGCAGCCACAGGTAGACGTTCGCGATGATGATGCCGGTCTTGGTGTTGAGCAGCCCGAACGTCGTCACGATCCGGTAGTACGGTGTCACCAGCCCAATCGGCGGGAACAGCCGTGTGAACAGCACGAACACGAAGACCGCGTTGTCGAAGGGGAACCGGAATCGGCTGAAGACGTAGCCGGCTGGGGTTCCCAGGATCATCACGATGACCGTCGACGCCGAGGCGATGATGATGCTGTTGACGACCGCACGCCAGAAGCCACGGTCGATCAACGCCCGCCTGTACGCGTCGAGGCTCGGCTCCAGCGGCAGATAGGTGAGTTCGAGCACCCCCTGCTGTGTTTTGAAGGAGGTGATCAGCTGCCAGATGAGCGGTGAGATGATGAAAAACACCGCCATGAACAGCACCAGGTGGATGACGTACCGGCTCTCCAGCAGGTCCCAGAACCGCTGGCGACGCCGGTACTTCTCGATAGTGAGATCTGCACCTGCCATGTTAGAGCTCAATCTCCTCCATCTGTTCGAGGATAAAGTAGACGTAGCCCGCGGCGACCAGCAGTGTCACCGCAACGAGGAACACTGAGACGGCCGACGCGAACCCGTAGTCGAGTAGTTGGATGCCGAAACGGTGGATGTAGATGGCGAGGGTCTCCGTCGCCCCGCCGGGACCGCCACCCGTCGTCGAGAACGGGATGGCGAACGCCCGGAACGCGAACATCCACGTGATGAGGCCAGCGACGAAGAACGATGGGCGGAGGTACGGCAGCGTCACGTTCCAGAACGTCTGGAACGACGTCGCCCCGTCGATTTTCGCCGCGTCGTACATCTCCTGGGGGATGGACTGCAGTCCAGCGAGCAGCACGACCGCTGCGAACGGGATGCGTGACCACGCGTCTGCGAGGATGACCACCACCATCGCGGACAGCGAGTTCCCGAGCCAGGAGTACGAGCTGTTCAGAATCCCCAGGTCGATGAGCACCTTGTTGACGATACCGAGTTGGCCGTTGAACATCCAGCGCCAGGTGACCCCGACGATAGAGAGCGGCACTGCCCACGAGATGAGGATGAGCGTTGAGTAGATGTTGCGCACCCGCGTATCCATCACCTTGTTGAGCGCGAGCGCAATGATGAGCCCCGCGCCGACCGAGAGGAACAGCGATCCGAACGAGTAGATAAGCGTCTTCTCGACGGCGTTCCAGAACGTCGGGTCGGTGAAAATACGGCCGTAGTTGTATCCCGGCTCGAACGTCTCGCCGAGGCCCCGCGTGTTCTGTAGCGACAGCCACAGCAGCATCACCGCTGGGTAGATGAACACGACGAGCAGCGCGACCAGCGACGGTCCGAGTAGCACGGTCCGGATGTGGTCGTTCACCCAGTCTGAAAGCTGCCCGGCGAGGCCGTCACCGTGCGGGTTCCCGTTGAACTCCTCAGCACTCATACTGAGTCGGGCTTGCAGTTCCGATCATCAGTTGTTGACCTCGTCGTCGACGAAGTCCTGGACCTGGTCCATCGCATCCTGTGGCGTGGTTTCGCCCTGGAGTGCGCGCTGGACCGGGCTGAGCATCTGCTGGAACACCGACGCCATCTGCGGGAACAGCTCGAGCTGTCCGTTCTGGATAGCCTCCCCGATCGAGTCGCCGAAGGTGATGAAGTCGTTCTCCGCGGAGTCGGTGTACACCTGGTCCATGTAGGAGATGTTCCCTTCGTAGGTGAACTCCAGCCACTGGGTGTAGTAGCTCAGTTTCAGGTCGCCATAGAGCATCGCGGCAAGCTTGTGCCCGGTGTCGGAGAAGCGGTTGATGCTGGTGGTGTTCGGCGCCACGAGGCCCGCCTGGGTCGGCGAGGGGCCGGCGGTTGCAGCCGGCGGCACGACGACCTGGTACTCGCTGCCGGCTTCGAACTCCTGCAGCAGCCGCGGGATGAAGTCGCTGAACGCCGTCGTGTAGGCCAGCTTCCCCGAGCCGTACAGGTCGACAATATCCCCTTCGCCGTAGGAGATGACGTCGCTCGGGACGTACCCCTTGTCGCGCCACTCCTTCATCTTGCGAATGACACGAACCCCGGCCGGGGAGTTCATCACGATGCGCCCGTCGTCCCGAATCATGCTCCCGCCCTGCTGGAACAGCAGTTCGCGGAAGGAGTACGCCAGATACGTCGAGGTGCCTGCGTAGTAGGCAAAGGCGTTGATATCGGTCCCTTTGAACGCTTCGCCGAGCTCTTCGAGCAGGTCCCAGGTCCACTCGCCCTGGAACCGTTCGGGGTCGATCCCCTGCTCCTCGACGAGGTCCGGCCGCAGGTGGCCCATACTCGCCTCGCCGATGTTCGGGTAGCCGTAGGTGTGTGGGCCTTCACGTGAGTCGTCGATATCCCACTTCACGAGGCTCTCGAGGGCCGGGATATACGGTTCGTAGCCGCCCTCAGGGTAGAGCTCGTCCGTAACCTCGAGATAGCCCTGTTGGACGAACTGTGGGACCAGAATGCCGTCGACGTTGAATGCGTGTGGGCTGGGCTCCTCTGAGGAGAGGAACTGTTGCTCACGAGTGTTGGCCTGGTCGACACCGATCTCGATGACATTGATGTCGATTCCCGTCTTCTCGGTGAACATCTCGTGGGCCGCCAGCGTCGCCGGGTCGAACTCCATGTTGGCGGCGCCGTGGTTGAGGATGGTCATCGAGTCGATATCACCTGCCGCGGTGTCGTCCCAGCCCTCCGGCGGCGCCCACACGTCGTTTGCAACCGCGCTCTTGAACGCCCCAGAGTTCTTCCAGGAACTCGCGTTCTGTCGGTCCGGAACCTGCCGTCGCTTCTCGATTGGCCAGTCGTCGGCCGCGCCGATGCGGCGCTGCTGGAAGTTCTCGCCGAGGTTTAACTCTGCGGCCGCCTCCAGGAACTCTTCATCGTCGCCGCCACCGTTGCCGCCCAAACAGCCGGCGACGGATGCGGCGAGACCCACTCCGGAGAGTTGGAGTACCTGTCTTCGATTCAGTGTGTTATTGTCTGGCATACAGTTAGAGATGTGTAGTATCCATATTAAGTATTGCCCAGTATGACCTTTTTTCCGGACGTTACCTTTCGGGTATTTGCTCGAAACCCCGTGCCCTCGGCTGTTGGACCGACACGGCTGACCACCGACAACGAAGAAAATGTAAGATGGATGGCGGTAAAGAGCGGGCCGATAGCGCACCCCCGTCTGAGTAACGGGAGCAACACCAACACGCTCGATGGCGACATGACCGACAGCCCGCTCGGCCATTCGGCGAAGGTATGGCGTCGGGACGGCAAGAGTATGTGTTTACCCCCAGAAATCGCAAGACAGAAGAGGCTTTTGCTAGCGCCCAGCTTCACCGCTCAACGGCGTAACGTCACTAACACCAGCGCCGTCTGTCGATTTTTGAATTCACCGCCAAACAGGATCACTTATAAATGCTATTTTGCCCCTTATTTTCGGGCGTTTCAGGGGATTGAGAACCCTCTCTGTGGGGGTAAACAGATACCGGCAAGATTATGCGGCTGACTGAACATGCGTTCAGTATGCCGGAAACGCTGCCGTTTTTCGCGGCCCGTGAAGCCATCGATAATCAATCGACGGGACGTCAAGGGGAGAGCCGTGTCTGAAACCGAGTCTGACGCAGAGACTGACGCCGACGCTGAACTGGCCATGCCGGCCGTCTCGCTCCAGGCCGTTCGCAAGAGCTACGAGATGGGCGGCGAGACGATCCACGCGCTCGACGGGGTCGACCTCGACATCGAACGCGGCTCCTACACCGCAGTGATGGGCCCGAGTGGCTCGGGCAAGAGTACGCTCATGAACGTCGTCGGCTGTCTCGACACGCCAACCGAGGGCGTGGTGGAAATCGACGGCATCGACGTAACAGGTCTCTCAGACGCTGAACGCACCCGAATCAGGGGTGAAGAAATCGGGTTCGTCTTCCAGACGTTCAACCTCATGCCCCAACAGACCGCCCGCGAGAACGTCGAACTCCCGATGACGTTTCAGGGCGTGGGTCGGGAGAAGCGCCGCGAACGCGCGACCGACCTGCTCGAACAGGTGGGGCTGGGGAATCGGCTTGACCACAGGCCCAACGAACTTTCGGGCGGCCAGCGCCAGCGGGTGGCCATCGCCCGCGCGCTCGCGAACGACCCGGCGATTATCCTCGCCGACGAACCGACCGGGAACTTAGACAGCGAGACAGAGCGCGAAATCCTCGAACTGTTCGAGGCGCTCAACGCCGCCGGCAACACCCTCCTGGTCGTCACCCACGAGCGCTCGGTCGCCGAGCACGCCGAACGGGTGGTCCACCTGTTCGACGGCGAACTCGAGCGTATCGAGGAGATTACCAACCGCCGAGTCGCCGGGGGTGAGCAATGAATCTTCTCGAGAGCGTCCGGATGAGTTGGCGGGCCATCACCGGCCACCGGCTGCGCTCGGTGCTGACAGTCCTGGGCGTCGTCATCGGCGTCGGCTCGGTCATCACGTTCGTCACGCTCGGGGCCAGCCTCCAGGCCGCGGTCATCGGCGACGTGGCCAGTTCCAGTCCCGAAATCGGGGTAACGGTCGGTCCCACGGGCCAACAGGGCCCCCCAGGCACGAGTTCGGTCCCGGTGTTCACCGAACACGACATCGACCAGCTCCGGGCTATCGAGCACGTCGACACGGTGGTGCCGCGCGGTTCGGTCGGCGTCTCCTCGTTGGTCTATGAGAACCAAACCATCGCGTGGGACAGCGTGACCGCGACGACACCCGCACAGTTCGACAGTGAGACGTTCAAGAACGGGGAGTCGTTCGAGGACGGCACCGAGGAGGCGGTCCTCAACCCCGCGGCGGCGACGATGTTTGACGAGAACATCAGCGTCGGCGACAGCCTCACGATACGGCTGGGCGAGAACCGCTCGCGGACCGTCACGGTCGTTGGCGTGTTGAACGCGAGCGGCTCGGGCGGCTTCGGCGGCCCGCCACAGCCCGCCATCTACGTCCCGACTGACTCGTTCTACACGACGACCGTCGAGCGCCCGGCGAACGGCGAGGAGCAGCGCGCCTACCCGCAGTTGACTATTCGGGCAGCGAGCTACGACCGGGTGGCTGACGTCGAGCCGGTCGCAGAGAACTACCTGGTCAATGAGTCCGACGCGAGCCAACTCAAGCCCACGAGCTACGAGATTTCGCTGCTGACCAACGACGCGCTCGTGGACCAGATTCAGGAGCTCCTGGGCACGTTCACCAGCTTCATCACCGGGATCGCGGTCATCTCGCTGCTTGTGGGTGCCATCGGCATCGCGAACATGATGCTGGTGAGCGTCACCGAGCGGACTCGCGAGATCGGGATCATGAAGGCCGTCGGTGCGACACGGCGGGATATCGTCCAACTGTTCCTCATCGAGTCGGTCGTCCTCGGTGTCATCGGTTCGGTGCTCGGGACGTTGGTTGGACTCGCAGGCGGCTACGCAGTCGCCAGATTCCTCGAGTTCCCCGTCGCGTTCGCGCCGGAGTGGTTCGCGGTTGCAGTTCTGGTGGGCATCGGCGTCGGCGTCATCGCCGGCATCTACCCCGCGTGGGACGCCGCCCGAACCGACCCCATTGACGCGCTGCGCCACGAGTAGGCTCGCCAGTACTGCGGAGTCGACGGCGACGCTGCGACAGTTAGCCCTCGTCGGTGTGAGTCCCTGTTTTCAAAAAAAAAGCTATAGAAGGAGACCCAAACCGGTCCAGTCGTGGTGTTCCGGTGCGACTCAGCGCGAATGTCGCCGTGGGTTTCGTCTCGGAAGAAGACGTTTCGTAAGACCTCGACGAAATCCGACTTCTCGGGGTAGTGGGTGAGGAAGTGGATACTTCCGTTGTAGGTCTCGCCGCTGACGGTGAACGTGAAGTTCCTATCGTGGTCACGGGGATTCAGTAGGCTGAGCAACCGACACTGCTCGATAGCATGAAAAACTACGTGTGAAAGGTATATATCTTGAGTGAAATCCCGAGCGTGAGGTGAGTGATACGTGAAGCGTGCCTACTCTACAGAGTGCCCAGTATCGTGGTTTTCGCCAAAAATCGGTTCGTCACGATACGGACGGTTCCGACGACTAATACTGCTGATAAAGCCCACACCCAGATTGGGACGAGGGGGCCACCTGTTGTCTCTATGAGTCCACCGATGATACCCACGATGAGTAGTCCGATAACCGCCAAGCCAGTAGCCATCGCTGGCTGAGGGTTTCCAGTACGATATGAGTAAAGACCAACGCCGACCACTCCGAGACCGATTATAACCCCGATGGCTTTCATCATAAGAATGGCAAAGGCAACTGGCCCACTGGATGTGGGGAGGTATATTAGCGGGAGAACGGCGATGAGAAGGCCAAGCAAAGAGACGAGAAACGGGAGACCTTTGGAGGGTGTTGATTTTGACTGTCTGTGAGATTCCATATTTGGTGATTCCGGTTGGTTGAGGTAAATTCCTTGTGCTGATGAGGAGTTTCGAGTGTCCTCCCCCAAGCAATCCAACCGATTATTCTCGACATGCCTGCCTTCAAAGGTGGATAGAAGGCAGGCATTTGGGGTCTGAATCGGTCGGTCAGCGAAGTGATCACCTCTCGATCCAAGTCGTCAAGAGAGATTGCGGCGCTGCGAATGGATGACTCGTGACGCTGGCGCTTCTCGGCCACCAAAATCACGCCTATAGAACAGCGCCGCCGCTCAGGAGTCAGCTGCCACGAGGAGAACCGGCGTGACTAGTCGGGTGGGTCGAGGCCGTAGAACTTCTTCGCCACGGTGAGGAACTGGTTCGCGTCCACTCGCGGTTCGAGATTCGGATCATCTTCGACTGCTAACTTCACGAGCAGGTCTGCGAGTCGCCAGACGTTCATGAATCCACTCGATCACGCCCACAACGCCCGCATGGACAGTGATCGGTACCATCAGCGCTCCATGTCAGAGACCGTCTTCTCGTCGATCAAGCGCACACTCAGCGCTGCCGTGCGTACGCGTAGCTGGTGGCTAGAGTTCCGAGAAATGCTGCTGAAAGCCACCGTCTACAACCTTCGCCAGAGCGTCCGATATCCGTGAAATCCACCGCCGTGTACCGAAACCACAGAGCCAAAGCTACTTAAAATAATAGGCCAATGAGAATTTGTGAATACTCGAAC